>Ga0172376_10000116_pt1 | contig 93376 bp, 143 predicted proteins | sample Lak35m_FD_121114 | JGI IMG/M metagenome (GOLD analysis project Ga0172376, IMG submission 121114) | Freshwater microbial communities from Kabuno Bay, South-Kivu, Congo - kab_092012_35m | ecosystem: Environmental > Aquatic > Freshwater > Lake | place: Democratic Republic of the Congo: South-Kivu... | reverse complement strand
CCTTACGGTAGATGGGACTCTAAAGATTTATATAAAGAATACGATATAGAAAAACCAATGAGTGCTAATTGGGAGTGTTTAACATTTACAAAAGAAGTAATGTTATTAGCAAAAAAACATATATATAAATGTTTAGAATATTATCCAAATAATGATATGATGAATATTTTTTTACCTTATATGGTATTATTAAGTAAGCAGCCATGGGAATTCCCATCGTATTTTGGTACTTATGACCCATCAAACAAACCAAATTATAATTGGGTTATCACAGTACCTCAAATTATCGAAAAAAGAAATAAAGGTTATTCTTCAATCAAAAGAGTTAATTATAAAAAGGATTGTGAATTAAAACAATTCATCAGACAAAATTATATGAAATGAAAACAATAACTATAAATTATTTATCACACAATAGATTAGATTATTCAAATTTAATGTTTTATTTTTTATCTAAAATAAAACCAGAAAATAAACTAAAATTAAAATTAAATGTTTTAGCAACACATGATAATGATTGGGTTAATAAATGTGATAGTTTAGGTATCGAATATACTATTCATGTAATTAATTCACACCATAATTACATAAATAAAATAAGAATAGCTATCTCAACCGATACTGAATATTCAGTAAAATTAGATGAAGATTGTTTTATTAATAATTATGTTTGGGATTACCTAATTGAAAATGTTGATATGTTAAACAATGATGACATACTAACATTATCACCAACTATGTCTAATAACATTCCATCGTGTGATTTTTTTATTAGTGATTTTATTGCTGATTTTTCAGTTAGAGATATTGTTTATAAACATTTCTTAAACAGGCCAATGCCAAATGGTTTATGGGGTGTAGATTACACACCTTTAAATCAGTTTACAATAAACGCAATTGAATGGGATTATAATAAGTTTTACCAAGGTTTAAATTTATTAAACACAATTACAAAAGGTATTCACCCACTTAGGATTTCATATGAAGCTCAGATGGAAATTAACAATTATATTCTAAAAAATATTGATAAATTTACTTCTAATAACAACTATGAACTATTTGAAATCCATTCACCATATTTCACTAATAGTATGTTTTTTATAAAAACATCTGAATGGGTTAAGATTTTATCGCAACCAACTGTAGACGCATATGATGAAATAGCGTTAAATAAATATAAAAGAGACAACAATAAAAAGTTTTTATTTGTTAAAAATGGGTTCGGTATTCACCCTATGTTTAACACTGTATATGCTAATCAAAACCCATGGGCTATTGGTGGTGAAAATGGCGAACAAGATGAATTTTATTTTTATAACAACTTAAGTAAAAATATTATAAAATATGATACATTGTATAGGTGATAGCCACTCTGCTGTTTTCAGCGGTAAAGAAGAAATGCAACCAATATGGCCACAAAGGTCTGATGATAGAACACCATTTTTTAAAAGTTACAGAATCGGTCCAGCTACCGCTTACCAACTTGAAACTAAAACACTAGTAATAGATGAAATTATTAATTTCAATGTTAATATAGATACTGATTATGTATTATTTTGTTTTGGTGAAGTTGACATTAGAGTTCATTTAATCAAACAAATGGAGTTGCAAAATAAAACAGTTAATGAAATAGTTAAAGAATGTGTTGAAAGATACTTTAGTGTTTTGTTAAGATATAAAGAGGCTGGAGTTAAAGTTATCGCATGGGGACCAATTGCGTCATGGCATGAGTCAAAACAATATACTGGCGGTCCTTCATTTGGTACTTGTTTAGAACGTAATACAGTTACTGAAGAATTTAACAGATACTTAGAAGAACTGTGCAATCAAAATAGTATTAAATTCGTTACCATATTTTATAAAATGATTGATAAAAATAAAATAACTAAACCAGAATATTTGGATAATTGGGAAGGTTCTCATATGCATTTGAGTCAAACATCAATGCCACTTATTTTAGAATCATTTTCAGAAAAAAATTTAATATGAAGTTAATATCACATAGAGGAAACATAAATGGACCTATGGAATCATGGGAAAATGAACCTACTTACATTGATTTGGCTATAGCTAAAGGTTATGATGTTGAAGTTGATGTTTGGTACAAAGATAACATTTTATGGTTAGGTCATGACAAACCACAATACAGTATCAATATAAAATGGCTAGAAGATAGGATTTCAAAATTATGGATTCACTGTAAAAACATAGAAGCAATGGAGTTTTTCAACGATAATTTTGAAACGTTCCCGTTTAATTATTTTTGGCATGAAAATGATACAGTAACATTAACAAGCCTTAATTACATGTGGGCTTTTCCAAATAAACAACCAATAAAAAATAGTATTTCCGTCATGCCAGAGTTATATAATGACGATGTTTCTTCAGCTATTGGTATTTGTAGTGATATAATTAAAAATTATAACGTTGATAGTTTAAAAAATATTTAATACTTTTAAATAAAAAACATGGTAAAAAAAATAGCATTAATTATAGGAGCAAATGGACAAGATGCTTCTTATTTAGCAGAATTGTTAATAGAAAAAAAATATAATGTTCATGGTACTATCAGGAGAAATTCAGTACCAGAATCACAAACTACTAGAATAGAACATTTACGCTCAAAAAACCTTATAACTCTTCATTATATGGATTTAACAGACCCAATTAGTGTTGAGTCAATAATCAATGACATTAAACCAGACGAGATTTATCATTTGGCAGCACAAAGCCATGTTCAAATTAGTTTCGAATTACCTAAATATACTTTAGATGTTAACGCTGGAGGTACGCTTGCCGTATTAGAGGCCGTTAGAAAATTCTCACCTAAATCAAAAGTTTATCACGCAGCAACATCTGAAATGTTTGGTAACTCTTTTGATAAAGACAAGTTTCAACGCGAAACGACACCATTTGTTCCTGTTAGTCCATATGGTTGTAGTAAAATATATGCTCACAGTCTATGTAATAACTACAGAAATGCATACAATATGTTTATTTGTTCTGGTATTTTATTTAACCATGAAAGTCCTAGGAGGGGGGTTAACTTTGTTACTAATAAAGTTGTTTTAGAAGCGGTTAAAATAAAATTAGGACTATCTGACAAACTAGTTTTAGGTAATTTAGATGCTATGAGAGATTGGGGTCATGCAAAAGATTATGTTAGGGGTATGTGGTTAATGTTGCAGCAAGAAACACCAGATGATTACGTTTTAGCTACTGGTGAATCTAGAACTGTTGGTGAATTAGTTGATTATGTATTTGGTAAATTAAAATTAGATAAAAAAACTTATTTAAAAACAGATAAAAAATTTGAACGTGCTGAAGAATTACATTACCTTAGAGGTGATTCAAAAAAAGCACAAACTGAATTAGGTTGGACATTAGAATATAATTTCTATTCAATGTTAGATGAAATGATTGATTATTGGATGGAAAAATTAAGTAAAAATAAAGAAATTGTATGGGGAGACTTTTAGTTACAGGTCAAAGTGGTTTAATCGGTTCACAATTTGAGGGTAATATCATAGCGCTAAATTCAAAAGTGTGTGATTTACGAAACCAAAAAAGTACCGACTATATATTTGAATTCTATACTGATAGGGATAGACAAGGTGACTATGCTGTTGATAGAGTTATTCATACTGCGGCTAAGGTTGGTGGTGTCGGTGCTAATATGACATATAAGGGTGAATTCTTCTATGATAATATAATGATGAATACTAACGTTATAGAAGCCTGTAGAAAATACAATATTAAAAATCTTGTTGTATTTTTATCAACATGCATTTTTCCAGATGACGTTACATACCCTTTAACCGAAGATAAAATACACTTAGGCCCACCACATAATTCAAATGATGCCTATGCCCATGCTAAACGTATGGCTGATATACAGATAAGAGCATATCGAGAACAATATGGTCTAAATTATAAATGTGTTATACCAACCAATATATATGGAATCAATGATAATTTTAACATTGAAAATGGTCACGTAATACCGTCATTAATTCATAAATGTTATTTAGCTAAAATTAATAATGAACCTTTAATCGTTTGGGGTACAGGTAAACCACTAAGGGAGTTTATGTATAATAAAGACGTGGCTAAATTAACCGAATGGGTTTTAACTAATTACGATGAACCAGAACCAATAATACTATCACCATCTGTAGAAGTTTCAATAAAAGAGGTCGTCAATTTAATTACTGAGTTAATGAATTTCACTGGGGATGTTATTTGGGATGATAGTAAACCAGACGGGCAATATAGAAAACCTACAGATAATTCAAAGTTAAAAAAATATTTACCAGATTTTGAGTTTACACCATTGCGTGATGGTTTAAAAGAAACAATTGAGTGGTTTGTTAATAATTACGATAAAGTAAGGAAATAAATTATGTATAGAATATTTGACTCAGTATCATATGGACACATGGAACCGTTAGTTCCGTTCACATTAGTAAAGACTTTTGATAGTTTTGATAAAGCATTATCATTTGTAAAGAAACAATCAATTAGACACTTTATTATTGACCAAGAAAACAATATACTTAATGCATAAAAATAAAGAAACAGTTGATATTAAAGACAGAGTAGCGATTATTGATATGTTAATCGGTAATCAAGCACAACATCATATTAGAGATATAGGATACTTTAACACCGTAACGGAACATTGTGGCGTCACGCTTTCATTTTTAGATTGGTTTATACGTAAATTTGACGGTGATAAAGATGATATGCTTAATTATATTGATGAGTTATTTGTTGAACTGAATAAAGTTAGAAAAAGTGAACAATTACGTGCAGAAAAATGAAATGGTTACACAGTCAAATGTTGGCCCTTATGCTGGCCTTGGCAAACGTTGAAAGAAATGCTCTTAAACAACGTGGCGGTTCATTATCCGATGATATAGGCCAAGAACAACAAGTTAATCAAAATCAATTTATACTTGACCTTATGCAAGGTCGTGTTACCCAAGAGGTTAAAAATCTTAGATGGCGAATGTTTAAGATTCTTGATTACCTACAAGGTAAAGACGTTACAATATCAACCGATAAAGATGGTAATGTTAAGTATGAGGCAAAAGATAAGGTCTATAAACAAAAACTTAAAAAGGTCAAAATAGATGATAATGACCCATATGAACTTGAATTGGTAATTGATAATACGTCATCAGAAACAATGGGTTATACCGATATGTTGGATGGTAATATATTGAAAGAAGTTGATGAAACCAAACACTCTTTAGGTGTAATAGAATCAAACCCTTTAGGTAGTATAGACCTAAGCGAATATACTACATACGTTAAAAAAGAGGGTAAAATACTAATCAAAAGAACATACCCACCAAAATTCAAATTAGAACGATATCTTAAAAAATTAAATGTCAGAGACATAAATGGTGAAACAAAATTATTGGAATTCTATGTTAACAAATATCCAGACGAATATGATAGAACACATAAAATGTTCATTATAGATGTTAAAAAAACAATTGAAAACCCAAGAATATCAACACTAATTAATATAGATTCAATATCATTTGTGACGTATAAAGATACTGGAATTTCCGATAATAGATACTTTGAATTTGCGATAGAATCATACGATAAAATAATAGAATTTGATGGTAGTTATGTTATAAAATTCATTGCAAAACCAATTGTATGGGCTGAAAGCATAATTGAACAATTCAGAGAAAAAGAATTGGATTCAAAATATGAAATGGTTGAACGAAAAGAAAATGCTCCAGATTGTGTAAATTATATTGACTACTTATAACTTTTATAAGTTGTCGAGAATATTTAATAGTAAAGAGTTACAATACATGGCAAAAAAAACCACAAGACCTTCAAGTAACCCAAGAACTGAAGACTTTAATTTAGGACCAATAGTAAATAAAATACTACCAGAAAGATATAGACTTAAATGTAAAAACGAGGCACAAAAAGAATATGCTCGAATAATAAGTGACCACGAAATAACTATAGCATATGGGCCTAGCGGTACAGGCAAGTCGTTTGTTTCAATAGCAAGAGCAATTGAATTACTACAAAATGTATCAAACAATTACACACGAATTATAATATCAAAACCTGCGGTTGAAGCTGACGAAAAACTTGGTTTTATTCCAGGTACTGAACGTGAAAAACTTGAACCACATATCGCATCATCTTTGGATATATTTGATAAGATAATCGGTAAATATAATCGAATGCGATTGGAGGAAAAAGAATGTTTAATAATTCAACCACTAGGTTTCATTAGAGGTAAAAGTATCGATAACGCTATCATCATTATAGAAGAAGCTCAGAATCTATCACCAAGCCAATGCAAAGCAATATTAACCAGAATTGGGTCAAATAGTAAATTAATATTGTCTGGTGACTTAGACCAATCAGACCGATACAAGAATGTGAGAGACAGTGGTTTATTTGATATAATAATGAAACACCAGAATATACCAGAAATAGGCTTCTTTGAGTTTAAAAATTCTGATGTAGTTAGAAACCCATTGATTGGTAAAATATTGGACAACTACCCAAAAGAAGATATCGAAAAACTAAGTAAAGAACTTAGAGGCGAAAAACCAAAACCACAAACCAAAAAACAATTGCTAACCGAAAATACATCAACTGAGACAATTAAAAGTTTAGAACAATTAATACCCAAAAAACCAACATTGATTGAGCGTATTAAAAAATTCATAACTGATAATATCGAATGGTAACTTGACTTAACCATTATCTGTCATATATTAATAATCTAAACTTATTAAAATGACAGTTATAGGTATTACTATTGATGAGGTTTTACGTGATTTCCTAGGCCACCTAAGTTATGTTATGGCTAAAATACGTGAGGACGAAGAATATGTTGTTACTGAAGATGATGTTACCGATTTTGATTTGGTAAAACATTATAAATTCGAATCAAAAGAAGAGATGTATAATCTTTTCTATAAAGAAGCTTCTTTGGAGATATTCGGTCATCCAGACCAACTACATGACAATATAATGGGTAAACTTAACACATTATATATGGATATGATTGACGAAGAGGAAGATGTTGAATTTGTTATAATGTCCAGAGAGGTTGGTAGAGCAATTCCAGCCACATTATTCTTTCTATCAAAACTTGAATGTGAAATCCCTAATATCAAATTTTTCAAATCGTATGAAGAAATGTGGGAACATGCTGATATTCTAATAACAGCTAATCCAATGGCTTTAGAATCAAAACCAGAGGGTAAAACAGCTGTAAAGGTTAAATGTTCATACAATACTGAAGATGAAGCTGATTTTACAATTGAATCCTTATTGGATTTTATTAGTGATGAAGGTTTACGACAAACGATTATTGAAAATAACTAAAAAAATAAAACTTAATGGATTATTACATTGATATTGACGCTTTTTGTGACTTTGTTACAGAAAAAAAAGAAGAATTCTACGAAGAAAAAATGGTTGAAACGACCACCGATAAAGATGGTAACAAAATAGTTAAAGAAACTGTTAAATCAACACCATCCATGTTAGAAATAAATACAGTAAAATACGAGATAACTTCAGCACTATTGGAGTCGGTTATGCGATATGCGCCAGAAGATGGTGATAATGGGCTTGGGATACAAAAAATACTAAAAGATGCCCCACTTGACTTTGTTATGGCATTCAATACATTGGAAAATTATAATATAATAAAAACTTACGAATAAAAATGGAAAGTACTAATAAATTAGAAACTGTTCTTAATGAACTAAAAAACAAAGAATCAAACTTTTACTTTTTCACATTGGATACGAAGGGTAATCCAACCGCTGGTGTTGCCAATATCTATGAACATGTAAAACTATTGACCGAAATGGGTTATAAAGCCCATATTTTACACGAGAGAAACGATTACCGTTTGAGAGGTAACGATGAGGGTATGGGTATCGCAGATTGGTTAGGTGAAGAATATGCCGAACTAAGCCACATTTCAATTGAATCACAAGAACTACAGGTAAAGCCTAGTGACTTTATGTTCATTCCTGAGATTTTTGCCAGTGTAATGGAACAGGTAAAAAATATGGCTTGTAAGAAAATTGTTTTCGCACAAAGTCCAGAATATATGTTTGAGGTTTTACCAATCGGTAGAAGATGGACAATTGACTATGGATTCAATGATGTAATTACAACCAGTAATAGGGTTGCTGAACATATTAAAAACCACTTTCCAGACATTAATGCACATGTAATCCCAGTTAGTATTCCTGAATACTTTAAACCCAATGATAAGCCTAAAAAACCGATTGTTACTTTAGTCGCTAGAAATCAAAGTGACATTATTAAAATAACCAAGTCATTCTACTTACAATACCCGTTATATAAATGGATTACGTTCAAAGAACTTAGAGGGTTACCAAGAAAACAATTTGCGCAAGAATTGGCTGAATCTTGCTTAGCGGTATGGGTTGATGACTTATCTGGTTTTGGTACATTCCCAATCGAAGCTATGGAGTGTAGAACACCAGTAATCGGTAAAATGCCAAACATTCTACCTGAATGGATGGAAACTAAAGATGCTGATGGTTACCCAATTGTTAAAGATAACGGTATTTGGACGAATACTACACAGAACATACCAGAACTAATAGGTAGATATCTTAAACTTTATTTAGAAGATAGCGAACCAGCTGAAATCCTAGATGGTATGGAAACGTCAAGAGGTCATTACACACCAGATGCACAAAAAGATAAATTAGAGGTTGTTTATAACAATTTAGTAGCTAATAGAATTGCTGAGATTGAAACTCTAATGGAAAAAACAAATCAATTACAAGAAACTAAAACTGAAACAAATGAGCAATAAAACTGACGTAACGGTAATATTACCCGTACATGAATTGAATGATAACACTAAACCGTTATTTGATATAGCAATTCAAAGTATTAATCTACAAACAATAATGCCTGATAAGGTACTTATTGTTGTACCAAAAGGGGGTGACGCATTCAAATATATGTCAACCTATGATTTTGGTGAAAATAAAACAATCTTTGAGGTGTTGGAAAATGACGGTGAAACAGATTTCTGTAGTCAAGTTAATTTTGGTGTATCCAAAGTTGAAACGACCTACCTTTCAATATTGGAATATGATGATGAATATGCTAAAATCTGGTTTAAGAATGTTGTCGAATATAAAGAAGCTTATCCAGAAGTGGATGTATTCTTACCAATAATCGCTGACGTTGATGGTAATGGGCAATTTGTTGGTACAACAAACGAAGCTGTATGGGCATATAGATTCTCAGATGAAATGGGTATGTTGGATAATGGTGCTTTGTTGGCGTATCAAAATTTTAATATTGATGGTATGGTAATCAAAAAAGAACTATTCGACAATTTTGGTGGATTCAAACCGTCAATTAAATTGACATTTATTTATGAATTCCTACTTAGAATGACATATAATGACGCCAAAGTAATGACAATACCGAAATTCGGTTATAAGCACACCAATATGCGCGAAGGTTCATTATTTCATTCATATACTTCAGAGCTTAACCCTGTTGAGTCAAAATGGTGGCTTGACCAAGCTAAAAAAGAATATTATTGGTCAGAAGATAGAAAAATAAAATACGAAGCTTAAATCAATAATATGGCAAAGGGACGAAAAAAAACATCTAATAACTATTTCGGCCCAGAGCAAGAACAAGCAGTTATAGATTATGTTAGCTCAGAGTCACAAACTGAACGTAACATAATCTATAACAAACACCTAAGGGAGCCTCTGAATAAGATGGTGGAATACATCATAAAAAGATACAAGCTCTATAGAGAAGGCATATCATTTGAAGAATTGCATGCTGATGCTCTCAGCAACTTAATAATGAAAGCGGATAAATTTGATGGTACAAAGAATACAAAAGCTTATTCTTACTATGGGACAATTATTAAGCGTTATCTGATTGGTAGACTTATCGATGATGACAAAACTTTAAAAAAGTTTGATTCTTGGGATAACGTAAAGGGATATTTAGAAACAACTGATGAATATCAATATGAAATGGAATCCACAGATATTAATCTGGATAAATTTATCGAAAATTTAATTACTGGAATAAAAAAAGAAATAATCGCATCAAATAATGGCGATATTAGAAAATTAACCGATATTGAGGAAAAGGTTGGTAATACCTTAATTACCATATTGACAGAACGTGAAACAATACTAAAAGCATTAAGTGAAGGTAACAAATACAATAAAATCGCAATATTGGAGATAATGCGAAACATCTCTGGGTTATCGACCAAAGATATACGACACTCAATGAAAAGATATAAAGTAATGTATGGTTTGATAAAATTTGATGGTATCGATAATGGTGACCTTTAATAAATTATTGATTATACGATATTTATATATATAAATTGAATAATCATGCCACGCAAAAAGAAACAACAAGTCAAAATAAATAATATAACCAGTTTAGAAGGTGTATTACAGGAGGTTTATAATGAAGCCTGTGCAAATATACGAGACGCACAATCAACAATAACCGAACTATCAACTTCAGCAGAACCTGTCGATGTTGATGATTATACAAAGATTTCAAAGGCCAAAACTGATGCAATTAAAGAAAAAACTGCAAATATAAAGGTTAAGTTGGAAATTGCTAGATTACAGAATGACTCAATAAAACATGCTGGTGATGTTGCCGCAACGTTAGCAAACGCTTCAGGCGGTGAGGTAAAATTGGATGATTTCAGCATGGTTAGAAAAATGATTGAAGAACGAAGCAAGACAAAAAATCAAGATGACGAATAATGCCAATATTAAAGGACAAAGAAAAGGTATTTGGTAACATTTCAGCGTTACGTACTTTAACTGATGATTTTCCTCAGCTAAAGATAAATAACTCATTCCCATCAATCAACAATTCAGCTGACCCACAACAATTCTTAATAGACCTTATATTATCATTAACTGGTTTTGAAGAACTTAGGGACACTTTAGTTGATATACTATCATATGCGTCAGAAACAATGGAAGACGTTGTTAAAGACGTTTTAAAGGTCCAATTAAAAAGCCTCACATCCTGTGGTGTTGACCCATCATTACCATCATGGTTACAAAGTACTGGCTCTGGTATACAGATACAAGTAAAGAAAATCGATTTCTTTGAAATATTAAAAACCGACCCAACAACACAAGCTGGTAATCTTATTTATGAAGATATCGCAGCACAAACTGGCTCAACTGATTTTAATACTTTCTTATATTACGTTATTCAAGACGAAGGTACACAATATTCATGGCAAGGAATTTTAACCTTTGAATTCAACCAAGGTTCAAACGTGCCATATAATACGTTAACAATTAAAGCTGACCCAGCATACGATACCCGTACATTGACTGACCTAAATAATGACTTTATTGACAGTCTAACAATGTTTCCATCAACACAACTTATAACCAAATTAATTGATGGTTTATTCGGTAGTGTTTCTTTTAATCTATCAGTGAATAAGAGTGAATCACAATTGGAAATGGAAGAAAAAATTAATGCTGTCATTGAATGTATTACCAATGCTGATGACGATTATGTTATCGATGACACTTATTTTGAGTTCACAAATGAACAATTACAGGATATAAAAGAAGCTGCAACAAATAGACGTAACGGTATTAGACAAATTAAAACCTGTGGTGATGTTGATGTAAATATGCCAATCGAATTCTTAACAGCACTAAAAGAACAATTTACTTCTGTGTCAGCTGGTACAAGATTTGAACAACATGAAGTTATTAGAACCAATCTTAATGATATGGCCAACCACGTATCCAGTTTTGCTGGTGACCCTGTTGATGAATATGCTGTTCAATTGGATTTTATGGGGCTTATGTTCAAATCATTAATTAAAGCCTATGTTAATGCTATATTAGGACCAAAGGTTATTTCAATATTCTTATTGAACTATAAGATTGTTCATGGATTTGGTGCGGAATTTACAAATCCTATAGATTTACTTAAACAGAATAAAGTACTTATACAAAGAATAATTAATGTTATTAGAGATAAAATAATAACAATATTATTACAATTAGTACTTAAATATATAACAAAATTAATTGCCGCAAATCAAGTTGAGGCGTTGAAAGAAAAGGCAAACGCTCAATTAGCCATCTTATTAAGTCTTGTCGGTGTACCACAGGACGTGATAAGAATGATTCGCGAAAATAGTCCAATAACTTTTTAATCATGGCTGAATGTAATAGAAGTCCACAGAAATCAACGACATCTAACGGTAGTTTCAGTTCTATGAGTAATATCTTAAAAATATTGCTATCAGCTTTCTCATTAATGAAACAACCAGCAGATACATTACCACCACCGTTAATTTTTATCGGTGCTAAACTAAGACCAGGTCTTAGCGCTCGTGATATTGCTGCAAGAGTTATTTCCAGATTTTCAGAATCAGACGCTGTTAACGGTGAAATATTTCAAGAAGGTAATAATGTTATGACAGCATTAGAACTTATAAGAATGGAAGAAATAGTCAATGCCATACAAACTGAAATGAAAATAAGTAGCGTAATTGACCCTGGTGCTATGATTATAAATGCAAGTGGTGCAAATGGTGGTGGACCTGTAACCGTTGTTGGTACAAATATCAATATTACAGAAAGTAATGGTGTGGCACAATAAATTAACTGAGTTATGGAAAAATTGGAATTCAAATCAAATAATGATTTAGTTGTTAAAGCAAAAGAACTTTACAATGAACATGAGTCGTTGAAAAGTAAAATATTAAAAGATTATGACAAACTAATTGACTTAGAAAAAGAATTTGCTAAAATCAATAGAATATTAAAAGAACGTAATAATGAGCACTAAGTTTTCAACTGGAATAGGTAATGCTTTCAACTATAACCTGCAAAGTGCAACAATACAAATCGGTGTTGTAACTATTGTTGGTAAAGTTGCTATTGATACCACCAACGAAGCTCAAAAAAAATCAGATGAACAATTCAATGCTGACCCAAACCTAATAAGATGTCGGATTGACTCAAACGTCTTTGATAAAGACCTAGCTAATTCACAATTACCCAATTGTTACCCATTATTACCAAAACATGTTAATATAGTACCAAAAGTTGGTGAAATGGTCTTTATCATTTTATTAGACCCAGCAAATAGATACTCAGATAGATTATATTTTGGACCAATAATCTCAAGCCCAGCAAATTTATTCAAAGATACTGTCGATAAAACAGCTTTAGCCAGTTTAGCAATATCACCAGTAAGTCCAAATTTAGATATCGATACACTTAAATCAGCCATTGGTGTATTTCCAAAAAGAGAGGATATAGCACTACAAGGTAGAGACAATGCTGATATAATTTTAAAGGTGAATGAAACACTCATACGTGCTGGACAACATGAATTAAATAACAATCTCGTTTTCAATTCAAAAAACCCATCATATATTCAAATCAGATTCGATGCCCCAATAGCTAAAAAACAAAACTCTAACCAAACAGGTGGCTCAAACGGGTTCAGTCAAGGTGGTTATAACTTTAATTTATCAGGACAAGAGTTTTCACCAACAAAACCAACAGCAACCGATGGTAGTGGAGGTAATAATACTAAAAATGGTAGCGTCATTAATATTGTTTCTGATAAAATCAATATCTTAGGTCATTCAGATACTGATAGAGATTATATATTAGGTAATAACGAAAACTATATTTCAGATGAAGAATTATTGAATATAATCGAAAATGCTCATCCAGTTGTTTTTGGTGATACGTTATTGGATTATCTTAAAAAATTGGAGTTGGCGTTTATGAATCACGTTCATCGATTCCCAGGTCTTAAGCCATCAGCTGTTGATGGTGAAAATTATCTTAAAGAATATTTGGAATACCCTGTAGAAACTATGCTATCAAAGAATATAAAGGTGAACTAATTACGTTTGTTTTATATTTATATGTAAAGATAAAAAAATGGTAATTAGAACTTTCTTTGACAAAGACAATACAATAATACTGGATGAATACACCAATACATCCAGAAACCCAGTAACCGAATTATATTATGGTGGTGGAACTGGTAGTACATTGACGCAAACATATAGCAGATACCTGTTTTATTTTGACGTAGAGCGCCTTAAATCGTTTTATACTGGTGGAACCTATCCAGATATAACTAAGATGACACATACGCTTAAAATGACCAATACTGGGTCATTAGATAAAGAATTATTGGGCAAGGATACGTGTGATGGTAAAAAGCGTTCATCTTCATTTGATTTAATATTATTTCCAATAAACCAATATTGGGATGAAGGTGTTGGCTATGATTATGCTAATTGTACTTACGTATTGGGTCAATCAGCATTGGCTGCAAGCCCATCCAACTGGTTTCAAGCAACAACACTATCAGCGTGGACAGAATCAGGTGTTGTAACTGGAGCTACCAGTGGCATCACAATAGCTTCACAACATTTTGAATTAGGTAATGAAAACCTTGAAATGGATATTACCGATTATGTTAATGGTCTATTAACTGGTAATACAAATAATGGTCTAGTATTAGCGTATCAACAAGAGTATGAAAATTTACGTACTGTTGAATATCAATATGTCGGTTTCTTTACCAGACACACACAAAGTATTTATGAACCATTTGTTGAAACAACGTATGCTGACCATATAAATGATGATAGACACGATTTCTATCTAGATAAAGACAATGAGTTATATCTATATGTTAATTTGGGTGGTACGCCAACAAACTTGGATTCAATACCAGCGGTAACCGTTTATGATTATAATGGTGACGTATTCTCAGCATATACACCAAGTGACGTTACACATGTAACAAAGGGCGTTTATAAAATTGACATAAACGTACCAACGACAAATGATTATACTGAAGATTTCATGTTTACCGATGTATGGTCTGGTATAACAATAAATGGTATCAATAGACCTAACGTCACATTAGATTTTGCATTGAAAGACTCAATGGGTTGGTACAACATTGGTGATAACGATTCATTACCAAAGAAAGTAGGTGTCGTGGCATCTGGAATACAAAGAGGTGAAAGAATCAAACGTGGTGATATTAGAAAAGTAATACTTAAAACTAAAATACCATACACCGTTAATCAAGAACAAAGAATTGACAGCGCTGAATATAGAGTATATGTTAAAGAAGGTAGAAATGACCTGACAATAATTGACTATCAACCAATTGAATTGGCTAATAACCATAATTACTTTTTATTAGATACTGCCAGTATGATACCTAATACATACTATGTCGATATAAAGGTAACAAGTAATTTAGAGGTTACTACTTTAAATGAGGTGTTATTTTTTGACATTGTAAGTCAATCAGAATTAAGATATGGTCAGTAATGAGTAGAGTAAGAAAAATATTAAACGAAGAACTCCATAAACTATATCAAGAGGATTGGTCAAAAGTTAAGAAAGGTAAACCTTTTGCAATACTAAATGACTATAAATTCACTGATGAACATACTGGACATATCGATGGCCAAGATAATTATACGGCAATAATGTATGATAAAGAAACCAATAAACCATTGGCTAAGGTTGATTATGTTGACTATAATGACGAAATTACAATATCACTGATTGAAGCACTTGAAGGTGGTAAAGGTTATGGGAAAATATTAATGATTTATTTGGCAAAGAAATACGGTTATGAAAATCTTGAACGAACATCTTTAACACAATCAGGCGCAAAAATGAGACAAGAATTGGATAAACTATTCAATTTTAATTATTCAGATTATAAAAAATCACAATCAAAACACATTGACAAATCGGAACTGGAAAATATTAATGACCCAATTATTAAAGGGTTTATTATTGATTTGGTCAATATGGGTTATAAACCAACTTGGAATAAATGGCTTGACATAATAACAAATAATGGTTACTATGATAAGTATGACTTTAATATTCTTGGTGATGTGGCTGAGTGGGTCAAAGATTCTCCAATGAATAAAAATAATCCAAATGAAGAACCACCAGAATGGGTTTTTGAATTGCTAGATGAAATTAAAACGTTATGACATGATTACAACTGAAAGAGGAAGGGAAATTGAAAAACTAATAAATAATAATTTGGATAATTTATTATTCGAAAATTGTTCAGACGCTACTGATACACTTAGTCAATTATTGGGCAAATATATTGATTTTGATACCAAATTCACAGGTTTCAAACCATACCATTATAATAATGAATGTTACAGTGGCGATATATATTATTTAAGCGGAATAGATAACGAATATCGTTGTTCAACCGTTACAATTTGTAATGGTAATTTAGATTTCTCTTGACAAAAAAACGTAATTGATTATATTTAATAATAGTTAAAGTTATTTCAGCTTTGCGTCAGTTGTGGGCGTTTGAATTACCTTAAAGGTAATGATTAAGTTGGAATAGTAATGAAAAATAATAATTATTATAAATTTAATTAGTATGAAACAATCTATTTTCACTAATGGGAATTCTCCATTCCCAGAACCAACGGCTAATCTGGCCATCAACAAAAACAGACTTAAAGTCTATAATCAAAACTCAAAACAACCAACTTATTACCTTAAAGACGGTACTGAGTTTCAAATTGAATTGTTTAATCCAAAAACAGAACCTATATTGGCTAAAATTGAAATTAACGGTAAGTTGATAAGTCAAAGTGGTTTGATATTAAATCCAGGTCAAAGAGTCTTTCTTGATAGATATATTGATATAGCAAAAAAGTTTAAATTTGAAACCTATGATGTTAATAACACTGAAGAGGTTAAGAAAGCTATTGCTAATAATGGTAATATTAAAGTATCATTCTATCATGAATTTATACCAATTAACATAACTTGGGTAAAACCAATATCCACATATCGAATATATAATGAATGGAATCAACCAATATATGGCACACCAAATACTGATTACACAATCTATAATTCACAATCAGAAACAATATTTTATTCCGCAGCGATAAATCCTGAACCAGTTAAGGCATCAAAATCGATGGAAACTGGTAGAGTTGAGATGGGTTCAACCTCTGAACAACAATTTGAAACTGTTGATAAAGAATTCAATACCTACCCATTCTTGAATATTGAATTCAAAGTCATGCCAGAATCAACGAAACCAACAACAGTTTTTGAATTAAAAACTAGGACTTATTGCCACGAATGTGGGAAAAAAGTTAAACCAAACTTTAAATTCTGCCCAAGTTGTGGAACCAAAATGTGATTAATCGATGGTGAGATTTGTAATCTCACCATTTTTTTATATATTTGTGGTTCACAATTATTAACTAAAATTCATATTATGAAAGAAGATTACAATTTTCTATACCACTACAACACATACTCAAAACTTTGGTGTGCTATGACTGTAGAATCTGTTGGGCACTATTTTAATAATGATTCAGATAAAGGTGACTTTGCTTTGGGTAAAACGAGAACAGAAGCTAGAGAGCTATTGAAGGTTAAATTAACTAAAATCACTACCGATTAATGATTAATGATACATTGACTTCGATGTATACCACGAATATATGTGGTAATTTGATACCAAATTCACTATACCTAATAGCCAAAAATATTAATTTATTTTCGTTATCAAGCATTAAATTACAAATAAGCCTTTCTCATAAGGTTATAACCGATGATGAAAATAGAGTCATTTCAGTAGATAATGGTTGGATTAACATTAGATATTCAGATAATATTATTAATATTATATTGTCTGACATATCAATAACTATAATATATGATAGTCGTGGGTTACCAATTGAATGTGATATAACTACCACGTTCTGTAGAAAAACCATAACGTTTGAATATGTTGATGATAATAACGAAATCATCGTAATATCTAACGAATACAAAGAGGATAAATTGGAGGTTACTCGTAAAGCTAATTTAATTGCACATAGATTTAAACACTCAAAATACATTGAATATGACTTGACTGAACCTTTTTATGTTAATGATTTATTATTTAACAAAGAACTTTATGTAATACTATGAGTGAAATTATAAAACAAGAATTTGATACCAATGGTAATGAAATCTATTGTGAGACTTCAACTGGATTTTGGTATAAACGTGAATATGATACCAATGGTAATGAAATCTATTTTGAGACTTCAGATGGATATTGGGAAAAACGTGAATACGATATTAATGGTAACAGAATCTATTGTGAGTATTCAAATGGATTTTGGGAAAAACGTGATTATGATTCCGATAGTAATGTAATCTATTATGAGGATTCAAAAGGATATTGGGATAAACGTGATTATGATACTAATGGTAACTTAATCTATTTTGAGCATTCAAATGGATATTGGGCTAAACATAAATACGATATTAATGGTAATGAAATCTATTATGAGCATTCAAATGGTAAACAGATATATTATATAATCTAATTTTAAACCTTTTACCTGATATTTATAATAAAACATAATTATGAAAAATTGGGATAAAATAAAAGCGTTTTTTGATAAAACACCAAGACCAATTAAATGGATGTTTACCAGAGTTGGTAGAATAATGACTCTTTCAGTTATTGCTGGTTCGTTATTCATGACATCACAATTACCGTCAATTAGCTACACAGCTAATGAGGTCTTATATTGGTTAAGTATCGCAATTGCAGCTTACCCAATCATCGCTGGTTTATGGTATATCGCAAATGGTTTAATACTTAACCCATTTATAATGATTGTTGGTGAAGACCCGAAGAACACAACACTTAATAAAATTGTCAAATTCATCAGAAAATGGCAATTAAAAATTCATTAAATGAATTTAATACTATTAACATTCTTTATCGCTTATTCAGCTTTTGAAGGTTGGAGAGAAGCAATATATTGGCATGTTAAAATCGGTTCCAGATTCTATGATTGGTTTCCAGACGTTGAAGAACATATAATATTCGCAATACAAAGAGCTATTGTCCTACTAATGGGTGGTTTATTACTATTTTTCACTGGTATGAGTTGGTGGCTAACACTTATAAGTGTAATTGGTTGTGCGCTAACTTTCTCATTCATACACAATGGTTTTATGTACATGACACGAAATAACCTTGACCCAACAATATATCATAAACGATTTTGGGACCAAAGCACCTCAAGCGTTGCCAAAACAACCAAATTCATGACACCAATATCAAGAACAATACAATTTGTATTAGGTGTTCTGTTAAATATTGGCGTTATTGTTGGTTACCATTTAATATGAGTTCATATTTGAATAAACCACAATCCCAAATTCTATCATAACCCAATTCAGTCATCAACTCTTTCTCAGTCTTTGTGAAATCCAACTCTGGATATTTCTTTCTTAAAGACGATTTACCAAAACCAAATTTATGAAAACGTTTATTTTTGGCTATTTTAGGATTATAATATTTGTAATCTGGTGAATAAGTCTTGGTCAATTTAAAACCTAATTTAGTATACATATTTTCTTCACCGTTAAGCACCCATCGCCTATCACCAAAACTTATTATATTATTGGGTTGATAATCTTTGATAAATCGTTTTAATAACTTACCAGCGACACCAACGACCCTATAGTTAATATTCGTTGCAAATCTAGATAATTCATATTCACCATAACTATCAGATTTACCATTCATACTCCTTTTATTTGTAAAAGACATAATAGCAACTAATATATTGTCATAATATGCACCATAATAAATGTTTGAGTTATCATTACCTTGAATATGATTGGTATTTAAAAAATCTGATTTAATATATGCGTCTATTTGTTTTATATTACATTTTCTGGCACCTATTGACTTCATATTATTAACATTCAGTAAGTGTGAAATCTTGTTAAGAATTAAATCTTTGTTATTTAACCATTCATCTTCAAATATATGTATCAAACTATAACCACAACTTTCCATTAATTTAGTTTTAGTTAAATGATAGTTTCTATCTTTACCCATACCTTCTCTATGATAATATAAACCATTGTATTCGATACCAATGAGCTTATCCTTCATTAAAATATCTATTTCGGTACCGTTTAATAGTGTTTTATCATTCTTTTTAACTTTAAAACCTAAACTTTTAATATATTCATAAATTTCCTCCTGTGGCTTAGTTGAGTAAGTTGGTTCGTAATGTTTTAAATGTTCATCATAACGCTCTTTTAAATTATCCCTATATTCGTTAGATAATACGTCACTTTTAGGATATTTTAACTTGTAGTCAGTTAAAGTCAAGTTGTGTGTAGATAAGTGTGTCGCTGTTAAATAACCCATTTTTTTACCACATACCTTACATATAATATGATTATTGGGGTTTAATCTGTGTTTTAGTTTATCATATTTTGAATGGTATTTAATGTCTTCAGGAAAACCCTCCAGATATTCTAATAATGTAATATTATGATTATTGACCAAATGCTGTTCAAAACTACCAGAATTATTATCAATATCTACGGTTTCCCAATCACATAACTTACATTTTCTCGTTTTAGGTTTATCTATTTCTTTAATATCAAAATACTCTTCAAACCATTTTTTACCATACTCTCTTTCATATTTTTTTCGTTGATATGTATTTGTTGGTATTGGAACATCACCATATGTTGATAAAATATGATTGGTTAATGCCCCTGAACGATTATTCACATCTTCAAAAACTGTATCAGTTATTTTACATATAGCAACTAATTTTTTATCAACATTATTTGTTTCATACATAATAACATGTGATTTTTCAATTTCTGAACTGTTACCAACGGTTGTTTGAGCGCCACGTTTTTTAATTGGTATATTATTTTCCGTTAAAACTGACTTTATCTTTAATTTACCAACATTAAACTTCTTAGCCAACGATTCAACACCAATTGTATCATCTTTATATAGTCTGATAATATCAGATATATCTTTATCGCTTAGTATGACTTTCTTACCCATCTTTTAATTTATTTATGCAAATATATACATAAATATCAGGTGAATCAAGTTTTAACCCATTTATTTTTAAACCAAATTACTGTACATATAAAAAAAAGAGGGTCAATTTTGACCCTCTTTTCATTGATTATTTTGAGTTTTATTATCTCAATTCAGCTACGTTGAATGTTGGAACACCATCTACACGAACATGTCCGTAGAAGCGGTTATTCACGCTTTTCTTCGCATACCGTGTCATAATTCCCTTCACTGGAGCGAAGTTGAATGGATTGTACATAGTTGGGGTAAGTTGCATTGGCACGTATGGTGCGTAGATGTAACCTGTATCCAACAATGACTTTCCTTTGTGACCGATAATCATTGAGTATGCTGGTGCATATGGGTCACGGTATACTTGATAACGTCCTCCCAATGAACCGATTCTTTCAATACCCATGTTGTATTGGTCTTGCTCTGGAGAAGCATCACTTACGTGGAAGTACTCAAGGTCATCGAAGATTGCAGAAATCTCTGAAGATACTACGATGAAGTTAGCACCACCTCTAAGTGTTGACTTATGGATTTGAGCTGAGATTTGGTTAACTTTGGTAATCAAAGTTTGGTTCCAATCCTTCTGGGTGTAAGCGTTAGATGCGCTAGACGCTTTTCTCCATCCGTAATAGTCCCATCTCATTTGCCATGCACCAAGACTTCTCAAATCTCTAAGGATTTCACGGTCAATTTCAGATGCAATTTGCTCAGAAAGCAACGCTGTCAATTCAGCTTCAGCATCGATGTTGTGGAATGCACTAACATCTTGTGCCAATTCTGGAGACCAAGTAGCTCTCAATTTTCTTTCTTCTACAGACACAACAACATCGTCAAGTCTGAAAGAAACTTCACCCATTTCAGTTTCGAACTCAAGGCTTGCGTACTCAGCCCATGCTACAGCAAATGTTGTTGCACTAGCAGTTGTGGCTGACATACCGATGTAACCATCGAAAGTTGTCGTAGCAGCATTGATATCAACTGGATGAGTAAGGTCAGCACCTAAATAGATGTGACCAGCACTGTCACAGATGTCATCATATTCAACAATACCCTTTCCGTATTTTTGAGTTACAACCCTAAATGGTACTTTACCCAAATTCGGGATAATTTCATCACCATTAGCGTCAAGTATTGCTGAACCAGCGTTAAATACCATTAATGAGGCCAAGAAAGACTCAGTATCCATAGTATTACCATCTGGACCAGTTAAACGACCTTTATTTGTTGAGCTAAATCCTGATACACGTAAAATAACTTCACGTACAGAACCATCAGTTGCTGTTGCTAAAGTAGCCGCTGGAGCGATTACACTAAACTCACCGTTAGCGCCCAAAGCGACTTTAGTAACTTGAGTAGCACCAGTAAATGACTTAATAGTTAAGGTACCCTTTGAGTTATCAAACAAACCATCGTTGTAGAATAAATCATAAAGGTTTTTAGCTAAAAAGCTAGTAGATGGGCAAGAAGCACCATTCACCACACAATCAGGTAGTTGATTCATTCCAGTATGTGCTGAGTAAGAACCGTTATATGGTACAGAACCATAAGGGTCACCAGCAGCACCAGATGCGTCTACTCTAGAAGATGTAACAGGTACAAAGAAGAACAATTTACCGATTGGCAAGTTCATTGCTTGTACTGATACGATATCATTTGCAAGAAGTTTAGAGAATACTCTTCTTACGATTGGGAATACTACTGTTTCAAAAGAACCTGAAGAAGTAGCATCAGTGTTTTCGGTCAACAAGCTACCAGCTTGGTTTTCGAATAACTGAGCAACGTTTTCTTTAATGTGTCCTTGAAGACCAGTAAGGAAGCCTGTAGAATCCCACTTTTCTTGTACTTTTTTCCTTACTTCTTTCATGTGGTTAAGTCCGATATTTCCAACTGAACCAGAGTTTAATAAGTGTGACATAATTTTTTAATTTTTAATTGTCGTTGTTATTTTTTTATTTATTATTTTTTATAGTAACTTTCTACCTTCAACTCTCTCCATCAATTCTTTGATTCGAGAAGTTTCATTATCTACGTAAGCAGTTTGAGAATTAAGATTTGAAGAACCTGAAGTCATGTTTTTATCAACATTACTTACACTCTCGGTCAAAGATGGTTTTGAACCAAGTTCACCAACAATCTTTTTATAAAGAGCTTTTGATTCTTTTACTGTCTTAACTTCATCATCGAATCTCTTGATAATTGCTTGCTTTTCAGATTTTGTTGTTGCATGCTCCAAGAAAATTCTTGTTACGTTTGTGAGGTTTGAATTGTAAACTGCTGTTTCAGCCAACATCTTTCTGAAAGTTGAAAGGTTCTGCTTGAACAATTCATTTTCTTTCTTAAGTTTGTTTGCTTCAGCCAACAATTTTTCATATTCTGAAGTCTTTGATTCTTTAAGGTTTTTAGCTCCAAGAACTTTTGGTTGATGTTCATTACCAGCTTGTTTACCTTGTACATGGTTTACTCTGATTTTTTCATCAATCATTTCTTCTTCTTCCATAACTTCTTCACCTTCTTCCATTGTTTCTTCTTCATCCATTTCGTAAGATTCTTCCATAGTTTCTTCTTCATCCATGTAAACTTCGTAAACAACTTCATCCATTTCTTCACCTTCGTTGTACATCCCTTCTTCCATCTCCTCTTCTTCCATAGCTATGGTATCCATTTCAACATCAGCATCCATATCGATGCCAGCGGATTTTGGTTTTAGGATATACTCACCTGGTTCAGAAACGTTTAAGTGAATCTCATCACCAACAACTTCAATTTCATCCTCACCTGATAATTCCTTGTAAACAGAAATTACCATATCGTCAGAAGCATCTGTTAAATCGATTTCTTCGCTATCATCACCCATTTCAACATCATCGATATCCATTTCAATATCGCCCATATCTTCTGAGTCTTCTTCACTCTCAGGCTCATCTTCGATTTCAACGTCAGTGATTTCCATGTCGTCTTCATCTTCTTCACCTTCAGAGTCAGCATCGATATCCTCCATGTCTTCAGCACCTTCCTCATCGTCAGGCATTTCATCAGACATTTCAGCGTCTACCTCTTCTTCTTCGAAATCTTCTTCATTTAAAGATTCCTTAATAACATCATCAATTTCTTCTCTGGTCACAGAACGAAGTATTTCTTTTGCGTTTTCTGTTAAAGCTGCTTTAATGACTTCAATGTCCATTAGCGCTTCATCTGCAATTGTTTTTTTGTTTTTTTCCATTTTTTTAATAGTTGGATATAAAATTTTATTTTTACCTATAAATAAATATGCACACTTTTATGAAAAGTCAAAAAATGTGCAACATTCACTTGTTTGTGAACTACCTATATACATTTTATTGTATATGGGCTTCTTAATTAAATATATCTAATTAAGAATTTTAAACGTTTCATTGCTTATGCCATTATAATTATAATGGACTTATTTTTGCTCCACGTCTGTAATCGTTTGTTCCGAACGATATTGTTATAATAATCAGGTTGGCACATCCAGTTAAGGTAGGCTCTGATTATGTTTATTATTAATTTAACAAAGAACGCTGTTGTTTATAAATATGTTATAATTTAACAAAGTTTAATTTTGTATTAAAATATCTGATAATTATCCCAAAAGGAAATCATCAAGACCTTTAATTATTTTATTTTTATTCTCATTAATCTTTTCTGATTTGAATTCATTTGACTTATTCATGTCTTGAAAAATCCATGAACCAGGGGTGCTAGGGTTTGTAACAACATCCCAACATACCAATTCAAAATCGTTTTGTACCAATTGTACACCATGCACATCTTCAACGGAACCAACACCTCTTGATGAGACACCGATTTTAATTTTATGTCTTAATAGATTACCAACATGGTCACCAAGAGTTGAAGCAATTCCTAGGTTAATAAAACCTGGTGTCATTAGAATTTCCAATTTACCCATCAACACATTACCTTCCCACCACATTTCAACAATATTGTGTGATACTCTATCACCAGCAATTACAGTGGAATCTGGATGGTCCAATTCACCTATGGCTCTTCGCTCATCAACTAATTTTTGATATACTGTGACTTGTTTTTTTAAAATGTCTTCAGGATAGACACGACCATTACGATTCTTCACACCATATTTTTGTAACACGGCATAGACATAATATGGTTCAGTTATAACTCGGTCACCAGACTCAAGTTTTTTCATCTCATTGATGAATGGTAAATTTCTTTTGTCTTCTGGTGAGATATAACCAGCGTCATGCTCAATCAGATAACCAAATCCAGTTTCATTGGCTCTTAAGACATTAGGTTGGATAATATTATATTTATTTGACATACCTATCATTTATTGATAAATATGTCAAATAAGTATAAAGAGTTTAGTTTTTGGTTTTTTTGAAAGAAAGTGTATTATTAAATTCTTTATTTAAATCGTTTATAATACAATTTGATAATGAGATTATTGAATCTTTAATATCGGTAACTGTTGTGTTAGTATACAATGTTATATTCGAAGACATAAAACTACGTTTACCGTATCTGAATCCAGACTCACGTATATCAACATCTATGATATAACTACCATCAAAAGTTGATTTATCAATACTATTATATACTGACCGTTTAATTGTTTTATTTAGATTTGAAATTGTTTTCTTAGCGTCAATATCAATAATCATTGGTTCAACCCAAGTTGATATATTCATATATATTGATTGGTTTGCGGTGCTATCAACAGTACCATATGATACTTTATAGTTTTTGAAATCTTTAAGACTGAATTTTTTACCGATTTTTTCCATTATTAAATTTTACGTTAATAATAAGAAAAATACCTGGTATTGTCAAATCATTTGACCAATTTATCAACAACTGATTGATACTTCGTCATAACACAAAAAACATATGCTTCAGATATAGCTTTTATATTGTGTTTTTCATTTTTATCAATAACTAAAATATCACCCTTCCTGTATGTTTCACCAGTTTCAAGGTTCATAATTTCACCGTCCTTAACATTAAGTATTTCATACTCAGAATCGTTATAGTGTACACCTGTTTCACTGTTAGATGAATATCTCATTAAAAAACCGTTATATTCCATTGGTGTTCTGATTTGTTTGCAAGAAATATTATCACAATCAAAAATAATTGACCATGAATTATAGTTTGTTTGAGACTCCAAATCAAAACTATTAATTACTTTTACGTCAATATCAGATACAGTCTTTTGGTCAATAACGTAATTCATATTTAAGACATTAATTTATTCTTTAATGAAACCAGTTTGGTTATTAAATTAGTGAAGTCATCACCATCAAATTGCATTTCAGTTAATTTGGTTTTTGTTAATGATAGTTTACCTTTAAGGTCATCATCGGCATTTTCCATAAGTGAATCAACAAGGTCAACACATTCGTTTTTTGTTGTTTGAAATATTTTGAGTTTAGCATATGGGTCATTGACCATTAATGATTTAATCATTAATTTCTCATTCTCGTCTAAAGACTCATATTTTCTATTGAACTTATCAACCATCACTTTTGATAACATACCCAAAGGTACTGGTTCCTTGTCTGACCGCTCAATAACTTTATTGGCCTTTACATATTCCTTTATATAAAGTTTTTTAGCTGTTCTTTTATTTATTGAACTATTTGACGGTTTATTGGTTATAAGATAATCAATTGATTCATATAAATCAGATTTATCGGAATCAACTTTAAAATCACCAACAAACTCAGTAACTAACTTATTGAACGTCTTATTAGCTTCTTTAATATCCTTTTCAGTAAAGTCATTGAAAAGTGAGATGTTATCATTTATATATTCATATATGTTAACATCATTTGATTCATATAAGTTTTCAATGTTTGAATAAACATTGAATTGTGTTTTAAGTATCTTGTTTTCTTTTAAGGTTTTAATAACCGCTTTGAATTTAGACTTATCGTATGGTTTCTTTGTTGATAGCTTTTCAACTAAGAATTCTTTGAAAAGATTTTTAGTTATTCCGAAATTTTGCATAATTAACTCTTTTTAATTAAATATCAACATAATACGTAAAAGTTATTCACCTTTGTCAGTTGAAAGTTTATCAATTTCCCTTAAAACTGAATCAATTTCCTCATTTAGTTTTAAACCTTTATCAAAAACCTTAACCTTGTTATTTAATATTTTTTGTTCAAGACTATTGGTATCCAAAGATTCAACCAACCTATTATAATAATTTGTTTGATATTTTTTAGTCTTAGCTCTAAGGTCATTGGTCAACAATTCAGCCCTCTCAGTCAATAAATTACTTATCTTATCCAAGTTTTCAGCAATTTCACCACCACCAGCTTCAGGGGTTTCACCACCAGCTTCAGGAGTTTCACCACCAGCTTCAGGGATTTCACCACCAGCTTCAGGAGTTTCACCACCAGCTTCAGGAGTTTCACCTTCAGCTTCACCGAATTCGCCCAAATCACCAGCACCAAAGTCGATGTCACCACCACCTAGGCCGCCACCACCGAAGCCACCGCCACCACCACCTGATGGACCACCAGCTTCATCGCCACCTTCAGGTGCTGCACCACCTTGTTTTGCAACTTCAATATCACCATAAAGTTTATCAACTTTATCAAAAATACCAGTGTGTTTAATTACGTTAGCCGTGTTTTCCAATTCAGCTGAAGCAGCTTTTTCCATACGCTGTTCAAGGAAATCCTGTTTAGATTCCTCATCACTCCAACCAAGAATACTTCTTCTAGCTTTAGTTAATGACATTACACTGAAACCATTACCAATATCCGAAGTAGCGTCCTTAACCAAAGTAACCTTTGTTTGAAGATTTTGAATCCGTAACATCTCTGATTGTGTTGACGGATTATTCATAGTAATTGTGAAATTATCTATTTCGTCTTCTAAACCAGATAAAACTAAATGTATAATAGCTATTTTATTAAGTTCTTGTAAAACTGCTTGTTGAATTCTATTTATTGTTCTTGCAAAACGAATATCTAACAACGCTAGATTCTTACCCTCGCCTTTTGGTTCGTCAAAACCCAAAAAGGCTTTTGGTACACGTAATGCCGTAAATAATTTGCGCTGGAGGTACTCAATATCTGCGATATCTGACAAATTTGACGCGCCTGGTAAAGTATCAATAGGTGTTGCCGCACCCTCTTCTCTAACAGGAATAAAATAATCTTGGTCATTTGCCAATTGGTTATAACGCAAATCAATTTGTCCTGTTTTTGGGTCAATTATACTGGCACGTTTAAATCTATTAGCAATTTCATTAACGTATGGTTGAACATCTTCATCGTCAATGTTACCTACATAAACTTTAAAAACACGTCTCTCTGGTGCTCTAGTAACACGATACACTAACATCGCATCTTCTGAAAGAAGAAGTTGTTTCCAGATACGCCTAGCCTTTTCCAAGATTGAGTTATGTACAACAACATTATTTGCATAAAAATTATGGTTACTGTTCTCAACATATATATCATATGTATTATGATTACCGATTGATTCAATACTCTGTATTGGTTCTAAAATAAAATTATCAGTTTTTCTATTTTTAAATTCATATTTTTTCATTTGTGTTAAATATGAATCAAAAAATGTGATTATGTGGCTTTCTTTAACATTTTTTATCTGCCTACCCTCAATAATCGGCTCTTTCCTAACTCGACTTCTAATCGAGCCTGATTTGTAACCAATTCTTTGTAATAATATTTTTAAATCTTCAATTAATGGTTTATTATTTAATTCAATATGTAACCCAATAACCCATTGGTCTTTAGTTGCCCAACCATCAGCGTCCATTAATCCAGCGACAAACGCTTTTTGTAAATCAACCCCCATTTCAAACACCCAACTAGGTATTCTTTTTTCATGGGATTTACCAAAAAACCCCATTCTTTCTAAAATAGTTTTTAATAATTTAGAACGTAATGTCACTTGTTTATCCCCCACCACAACTTTATGTCCAGAAAACTTTTCTAACAATGAAATATAAAAATTATTGGTTTCCGAGTCAGTACCTAAAGCAAATTCAACACAAGAATTATTTGACGTTAACCAACCGTCACCAATTAAAAAACCAAATAATTGTGCAAATTCTTCAGTAACAATATCTGGTATGTGATTAATGTTATTAAACCACCCATTTTTATTTTCAAGTGGGTTACTTTTATCAATTAATATCGTTTTGTTGGTATGCTCATTTTTATTTAATACCAGTAAATCCCCAATTTTTAAATCACAAACATTTTTATAGATAAATTCACCAAATTCAGTAGCAACTAAAATTTTATGCTCTTTACTAGCATCAATAAAATTATGTCTTGTTGAAATTTTAAATACTTCTTTAGTACCAGACATTATTTTATCTAAAATTGGTGACAACTCTTTTTCTTGCGTTTTAGTGTTAAATGACCAAACTTTGGTTCCGACCTTAATGTCCTTAATTTCCTCGACACCGAATTCGGTATTAATTCTAGTATCACCTTTTAAACACGTGCCATATGGTAATCTTCTGTCATCACCTAATAGTCTAAAATGTGCAACTTGCCAATTCATAAACTCTAAATCTCGACCCCTCCAGAAAAACTTTACTTTATCATCTTTATTACTACCCCTTTCAACACCATTTAAGTTTGCACTAACAACATCATAAATACCACCTTCTCTACGCTCAATTTCAAAATTAGGTAATTGTTTAACACCAGTTACACCTCTCTTATCATCAGTATTGAGATATAAGAAATTATCACCATATTTACACATGTTTCTTATCCACATAGGTAAAGAAACATGAACATCCAATCGATTGAAGAAAAGGTCTTCCAAAATACCCTTAACTCTAGGACTTTCAGAATATATATTTAAAACCCTACCAATATCGTTAACCGTTGTGGATTCCTCCATAAGAATATCTAAAGTTGCTGCAATTTCAGGGTAAAACTCCATATTTTCAAAATCGGAGTATGCACCTATTCTAGTTATCTCATATTGAATTGATTTTTGAAATATCTCGTTTTCAACCTTAACCCATTGATTACTTAAATACTTATTTTGTCTTGCTTGTAATTTCTGAGTTTCATACTCTTCTTTTGAGGTAGTCCTTAATAATTCAGAATTACCTAATGAATATTTTTTACTGACCCTTTCTGGTTCGACACCATAAGGTCCGAACATATTGGTAAGCGTTTGAAATATTGTTTTATTATTTGCCATTTTTTTTTTAATTCATTATAGTTGAAACCACTTTAAAGTGAATGTTATTTAACGTAGTCACATTCCACATACGCAAAGCGAGTCAATTGACCATTTATATTCTGAACATCAACAACATAACCAACATTATTATCTTGACCTTGGCTACCAGCGGTAGCATCACAGCCAGTAGGTTTGCCACCACCACGAACATTAGCTTTATCTTGTGGTCCAGTGGTTGTTTTCCATTTATAAAGTGTTCCGTAATTTTTTCTGGTAAAAGTTCGTTGCGTTGCCATTTTATTTTTTTTAATTCATTATATTATATAATTATCGATAACCAGAGAAAAGCCACATATATTGACCTTGTGGGTCTTGCATGTTTTTAGATACGTTTGGGTTGAAGTTAGGTTTTTTCGGTGCTGGTTTACCACTTGGTACTGTAAGTTCACGTTGAACATTAACAGCTTTATTTCCAGAATTAACCACCCAACTGGCTAGCATACTTTTTGCCTTACTTTTCAATTGTTTTAGTTGTTTGAATGAGTATTCTAAAACAAATAAAGCCATCGCCATTGCCATAATAATATCGTCATGTTTACCTTTAGAATGGTCAGCTCTACCATTAATATATACAAACGTATTTAATTCGGATATTAACCGTTCAGAACGTATTTTGATTCCATGGTCTAACCCCTCATCCCTATTGATTCTAACCATTTTTTCAAAATGAGCAACTAAACGAGTCCTATCACTACCAACTTGAAATCCAGCAGTTTCTTTTTTAGTATCGTATTTACCCACATCCTTTCTTTGTTTCAATGCTTTACCTTTATCGTCATAATAAAGGTTTGGGTATTTCATTTCTTGTAATTTTAATACTGTTGCAACACCCATACCACCAGTTATATCAACAACCAATAACGCATCATATAACATACCATATTCATATAAGATATCGGCTAATTTGTCTGGCGGTACTTTACCTTGAAACTCAACAACTTGCGTCATTGTTGTAAAATCAACAATAACAAACGTTGATGAGTCTTCACCATCACCACGAGAAACATCAGAAGCTAATATATACTCATGACCATCAATTGGGTCTTCCCATATCCATAATTCATTATCTTCACCACTAACGTATTTTGGTTGTTGTACATTATTTAATTTATGGTGTTGTATATACTCATCAGCAACAACGTTACCACCAGAACCTAAGAACGACACATCCAATTCCTGTGCAATCATTCTAGCGTCATTGTTCATGCCCCTACACATCTCCTCATACCAAGAGGATGTCGGTTTATAACCGTCTTTTATAAAACGCTCATATGATTCAAAGGTAAATTCAACCTCTTTTATTTCCTCTTTTTGTGTCTTTTCTTTATCTTTATATTTATACCATTTAAGGTCTTTATTATATCGATTATCTTGATACCAACGCATTTCAATTATATTGAAATTATTCTTTTTCTTTATCGCCATATCATAGGTTTCATAATATAACGGGTCTTGTCCATTTGGTGTTGATATAAGTGTTGCATGACCTCCAGTTCCCAAAGCGGTCAGAGCTGCACCGAATAATTCTTTACCATCCTCAATGAACGCTGCTTCATCCATAATAAGATATGTTGGCGTATAACCACGTAAAGCATCTTTAGATGTTGCAACAGCTTTTACTCTACAACCATTCGGTAGTTTAATTTCTTTCTTGGAGTCGGCAATAAAAATTGATTTTCTTTCTTTTTCTGGTGTACCATAATAATCGCTACCCCATGCCCATCTTGGTATTTGATTTAAGAAGTCCTTTATCTTTGATAAGAACTCAAACGCCATGTCTTGTTTGTTTGCGACAATAAGTATCGCTTCTGGGTTATCTTTATCAGCAAACGCAACTTTAACCGCCAAATATGCGGCAGTTGTTGTTGATACACCAGCTTGTCTTGGTTTAGCTACAAGGTTAAAACGATATTTTTCGTAAGATTCAACAATCTCTTTTTGTTTTTCAAAAAGATAAAAAGGTACGAAACCATTATTGGTCTTATCAAAAGTTTTAAAATAAGTTTCAATCGTGTATATAGGGTCTAATACACAATTTGTATACTCTTTTAATATTTCAGATGCTGTTAACATACAAAGCCTTTACATATAAATATGCCAAAAGGCTTAATATGTTATAATTTAGGTTATTAATCAGTCACCAAGACCGTCATATAGTTCGTTCATGATGTCATCCAACTCACTAATGGAACGTTGTTTGGCCTCTTCTTTTTTTATTGCAATTTCCTCATCCAAAGCAGCTTCAAATTGTTTAAACTTAACTTCGTTTAACATTTCACTAACTAAACGTTTACCCTCTTTGGTTTCAGCAATAATTTCTTTCATACATGAATTAAATTCATTCACTGGTAATTTAACCAATTTATGAAATACGTGGTGTTTCATATCATGGTCTTTTGGTGGTATGCAGTCCATTACTTTATCCCAAATGGCTGGACCAATTCTTAAATCCCATGGTTCTGCGGCCAAGAAATCTGCATGGTTTATAACATATTCATTCAATTGTTCATCTTCGGTAAAACCATTCATTGAAATTAATTCCAATACACCCTTTACCATTTCATGAATTAAAACTGGGAAGGTTAAAGCTTCAGCATTAATGACGGGTTTACCTTGTTCGTTGAAATCAACATTAACCACACCAGCAGCTTTTGCTGTATTTGGTTTAGGTGTCATAAAGTACATATAATCATTGAACGCCATCATTTTCTTATACTTATTAAGTAACGTTGGGTCAATATCCATTAGGTCTTTTCTACCCATATGGTACATATGGTTACACTTATTTGCACCACCTTGAATCATAGAATTAACCATTCGTCTTTTCATAACTTCACCCTCAGCATTTTGAATGTCATCAGCACGTTCAAAATCCAGATTGAAATCCTCATTTTCAAATTCCCTAGTTAGTTGACGCTCCATTGTTAAGTTATCAACCAACTTACAATTGAACTCGACCAAATCTTCGGATACGTCATAATCTTCCCTAACCAACCTTTCAGCCAAAGATTCTAAAACGTCTCTATGCTCCTTTTCACTTTCCATACAACCTAAAAGTAATTGTTGGGCACTTTCCATTAATTTTGGTAAATCACCCTCAGTTATTTCATTCATATCGAAAGCTTCTTTACAGGTATTTACCACCTCGTTAAAACGACCCAAAAGTAATTTTTGGTCATATGGTCTAACACCACCAGATGGTAACGCTGGGTGGTTACCAATTGACGTTTTTCGTTCTTTAATAGCTTCTTCAATTTCAGGGTGCATTCGCTCATTCATTGTTTTTGGATAACCAAAACCTTCAGTAATGATACCGTGCGCTTTTGATTCATTTAAAGCTTTTTTAATTAATTTATCGTATGATTTAGACATTACTTACTTTTTTAATTCTTTTACTTTTATTATCTTTTTCTTCGGTTTCATTGATTCCATAATACGTTCCAGTTCTTCCTTTTTAACCTTACCGACAACATCTTCTGGTGTTTGTGGTTCTTTTTGTTCACGTTGTGTTCTGACATATTCATCTTCAGGTTTATCTCTATGTGATTTTTTAATTGCGCCCGAACCTAAAGATGCTTGACAAACGGCATATGGGTTGTCCACATCACCCTGTTTTTCAACATCAGCGACACATCTATCAAACTTAGCCGTATGTACTTTTTCGTCACCAACTTCTGTAACCATTTCATCGTTTTTTGGTTTTGGTACAACCTCATCCATAAACCACTGATAATCATAAGCCAAATCATGGTCAAATCTATATACACCGATATCTTTTTTACCATCATTATTGATTACGTTAACAAACTGCCACTTAACACCGTTCATCATAAAAGGTTCCTCACCACTTCGTTCACTGTCATATTGAACAACATGACTAGAATTCGATACACCTTCAGTTTTCACAGCACTTGATATTGCAGCGGTTGCCAAATCCTCAGCTTCATCATCACCGACACCTGTTAAGTTTTTCATACTCTGAACCGTTGTTTGATAAGCACTTTTAATAGCATCACTACTTTGTTGTATTTTATTTGTTAATGACTCACCTTGAGCCTCCTTCAATACCGATAATATTTTATTCTGATACGTCATCTTTTTTATATTTCCATTCAATTATTATATCTCTAGCATAAAGTTTATCTTTAACATCTTCAATAGAGTCACCAAAGAAAAAACTTAACCTATCATCTGGATATTCATCATATTCTGTTATATCTTCCCATGCCATCGCCACAACACCATCAATAGCATCCCACACAGCAAAGGTATCACTCTCTTGTATGCACATTAATGATATCTCATCAGTTTCAACCCTACCAACCATATCGATATATTCCTTTTCAGGTGGTTCAGCTTGATTCTTAGCTGGATAAACATCCCAACCCTCACCATCAACCTCATCGGCTTCGGAAAAGATAAATTCACAAATTAATTTACCATTCCAATCCAACCCTATTTTATTTACAAATATCAGTTTCATTTTTCAGCCTTTGGTTTAGTTTTAGGTCTTTGTTTTGGTGCATACGGTGAATCTGGTCTTTCAACTGGTTTTTCAACTGGTTTAACATCAGGTTCAACAGTATGATTATTATCTTTATTATAAATAGAGAAAACTTCTACTACATCTAACATTTCTGAATTTTCGTTTAACATATTCTTTATCAAATGTACTCTATTTTCATTTTGTTTACCACTCTTTTTACCCCACTTTTTACCCTTACCTCTGGTTCCACAGGCTGAAGGCGTTGGTCTACATGCTGGATATTTAGACCTTTTTTCACCTTCTTTTCGACCACAAGGTTTACACTTTTTTCTACCAGTCTTTTTATCCTTTCTACAAGTGTTACAATCAACCCAACCTTTGGATTTACCTTTACCACCCTGTCTTTCAAACCAACCATGAAGACCCTTTGACTTTTCTTTTGAAAAATCAGTTTTTTTAGCTTCATTAAATAATTGTGGTATCGTCAGATATTTAATTAAATTTTTATAATTTATATTACCACGTTCACTCTTGTCGGTAATTGCGTTACCTTTTTCATCTTTTGGTGTTATGGTAACGTTAATGGTACCATTTTCCAAATCACTTGAATTAATACGAATTTTAACCAACTTAGACTCTACAGTTTTTTCCCAATCACTATAATTAAATTTTTGTTTAATATTATTTAGTGTGTCAATCATATCAAAATTGATATCAACAGCTTCGCCCTCTAAATAATCAGCTAATAATTTTTCAGCATCATATTCCGAGGCTATGTCAAATAGTTTATTAATTTGGTCAGGGTCTTTTAGGTCAGCGGCATTTACAATTACAGAAATATTTTCATCATTAAATCCACCAAGATAATCAATGAACATTCTAGCATCATAATTTTCCTCGTCATAACGATTACCAAGTGATACTTCTAAACCCCAAATAAACGAATTCCTGAAATCTGACTTCAAACTCGGATAATCCACATAATTAAGTACATTACTTACATTATAGAAAGAGTCTGAATACTCATCTTTATCAAATGCTAGTTTCACCAATTCTCTTTTTTGTTCATCGGTAAATTCATCAGAATAAAAATCTTGAAACCCAGCTTCATCATAGTTTTCCAGAGATGACTTGGCTATTTCAAAGTCTAAATCAACACCAACACGAGACTGAAAGAACTCATATACGTCTGAATTCTCATACATAAATTCTGAAAGACTGATTGGTGAATCTTTAGTATCCATAAACTGAGAACTTTCGAAATGAAACTGATACTTATCAGATTTATCATGTTTATTTATTAATATGTACAACGGTCCGTCATAACTATAGCTATTGAACATATTGTTATTATCAGCTGCGGTACACCACCTAGTACCTTTACCATAAAAACAAGAGGCTTCTTCGGTTTTTGGTACAATAATAATCCAATTAACGGTTTCATATTTATCAGCTTCACCCTTTATTTCTTTTTCCTTCTCAGTTTTTGACATTAAGTCTTCACCACTTTTCTCCATATCGAATACCAAATCCAAAAGCGTTTTAATATTAAACTTATTAATATCCTTACTTTCAGGTGGTAGTATATTTTTTGTCTTTGCTTTATGGAAAAACTCCAAGTCACCCTTTATTTTATATAAATCTTCGTCTTTGGTCTTTTTAAGTTGCTCAACATTATCTTTCCTAAACAACCATTTGGTATACATACCTAATTTATCATTTTGGGCGTTAAATGTTGGGTCTAATTGAATTACTTTAGTATAAATGGCTCTATCCCTATCAGGGTTTTCAGCATCAAAAGTACTGCGATAAAATCTAGTATAAGCATCATTAGAGCTTATCTCGTTCAACAGAATTAATTTAGATTTAATATTTTCTTTAAAAAGTTCTTTTTTAGCTTCATAAACTTCTAATTCACTTTCATAGATGTCATCCAAACCAAATTGGTTTAAAAAATCTTTTCTGTCTTGGTCAACTTTATTTTGATATTTCACAAAATCACTTTTGATTTCATCATAATCAATCGGGTATATATTTGCTAAGAAAATTGGTCTTTCTTCGTAAGAGCCACCACCTTTATAATCTGGATTTGAAATAAATTCATCAAACCTAACTGTAACATACGGTTGATTATTTTCTGTATAATTTATGTACGGATATAGATAACCTTCTTTACCAGCAAATTCTTTACTGAATTTATGGTTAATTGGTTGTTGATTTTCATCTTTAACCTTAACTTTTATCTCGAATTTACCAAAAGTACCACCATTCTCTTTAAAGATTTTAATCAAATTCAAATCCTTTAATCGATTATCGTTTGTACCACCCAATAAAGCTAATTTATCAATATCAGGTAAATTATCAAAACCACCCAATTTATTTATGTTATCTAAAGCTTTATTTTGAAACTCAGTTTTATTTTCGTCAACACCCTCTTTAGTTTTATTACCCCAATTTTTCGCACCAACTTTTCTACATTGAACAAGGGCACCTGACCCGTAGGCTGATGGCCAGACCGAGTACCTACTTTTAACTTTGTAATAACATGCGTCTTTTTTTCCAGAACTTTTCTTCTTTTTAGCTTCATCTATTGAATCAAACTCTTCGATTTCAACAATTAAATCACCAGAACCTTTTATAACCCTATGATATGATTCTTTTGGTATCTCAATCGCTTCACCAATAACCATTTTTCTTGGTAATTCATTATCAAATTGAATCATCCAATCGGTTTCAGTAACTGGTGTGACCAAACGGTCTTTTTTATCCCTATGCCAAACAAATTCATCTGAATCTGTTGTCTCATAAAAGGTTCTTTTTATCACACCAAACTCATCCTTTTCCTCATTATATGGATTTTCACTGTTCATTTGACATTTTGTTTTTTAAAAAATTATAAACTTCTTCCATATCGTCTTTTGACGTTGCAATATGGTCTGATGCCCAATCGTGACCATTTGATAATATGTTATCCACCATAGCTTTATCCATATCCATAATAGCTTTTGCGGCATCACAAATGGTTTTAACGTTTTGAAAAAACATATAGTTTTGTTGTTCTCGACTTTCGTCTAAATTCTTTAAAGATTCAGTAATCTTTTGTTTATTCGTCTTTTGGTTTAAAAATAATAGATTCATAGTTATTTATTTTTTTCTTGCCACTCATATGATATTTTATCTTCCTTTATTGGTCCACCAGCAGCCCATGTCCTACACGTTCGAGCTGAATGACATTTGAAATGGTGCATCCAGCAATAACCCAAACGACCATCCTCATCCGAAACAGGACCAGGCATACATTCATCCATTCTTGGTGAAATATCAAAGGCCACACAATTACCACATTTAGATTTTTTTGCCACATCAACAGTAGTTTTCCAATGTTTAGCCAAATCCTCCCAATACTTATCATCAGACAAATTCATTGGACCATATTTTATATGTTCAGCTTTAATTGACTTATCCCTATTTTCAGTGTTTAATTCTAAATCTTGAGTAGCTTTTGGACATTCCATTTCTGGTTCACCCAAAACCCTCTTGTTTGCACGTTCAATTAAATATAATTTCTTTTTACTAACTCTACTCATTTTATTTCTTTTTCAATTACCAATAACGACCACCACCACTTAAGCCAAGACTTTTAGCATATCTTGGTAAAGCACATGACCAATAACCAGCGGTCGTCTTATCTGTTTTTTCTGGACAATTATGTCTGTCAGAAAAGGCTTTTCTAGCTTTTGGGTCTTTTAATTTAACAGCTAAGTTACCACCACCAGATTTAGCACCAAAAGAAACTTTTCTTATATTACCAGATTTTGGGTCTCTAACATATACATAGAATTTCTTTGAACCACCCCTTTTTGGTTTATTCAACTCAACCTTTTTACCTTTATACTCAGCTTCTGTTAATAATGTTGTTAAATCATTTAACATCGATTCAACCACAGTATCATTGTTTTCTTTATCTAAACCTTTTTCTAATTTTTCTTTTGCGGCTTTTTTTTCACCTTTCAGAATATCTCTAATGATTAAAGCTAACATTGGGGCACCTAACGCAGCTAATTGTGTGAAACTAGGTAAGTTAGCAACAACATCATCTAATTCATTGATAAAATCAGATTCATCAATAACCTCTTCGTATATTGTATTCAATAAAATTTCTTCCCCATTCACCATTGCAACTTTTGGCATTGCACTATTAACAATAAACTCATCATTCTCATTAAGAGTTATTAAACCATTATCATATAATGATTTAACCTCTTTTAGTAGATATACGTATTTTTCAGAGCCATATCTGAACATAGATTCACCCAATGGTATCTTATTATCCAAATGATATTTAAGGCCGTCAGAAACGATTACAGACTCTTTTAATGTCATTGGTTTTGACCATTCTTTAAATGTCTCTTCAATGTCATCACCCAAAGAAACCTCATCCAAAGATTCTTTATCTTTAACCTCAACATCAACCTCTTCAGTATCTTCTGAATCGTCAGTCATATCATCATCATTTGATTTTGAATCAAAATCATTACCACTGGTCTCAACTTTCTTAATAATATCTTCTTGGTCTTCCTTATCCATTTCAGATGTGTTGGTTGCAGAAATTACTGAGTTTATTACAAACTTTTCCAATTCAAAATCTGGTTCAGTTAACCCTTTCTCATAATCTCTAAGTGATTGACCAATCTTTCCAGCCAACTGCTGAATGAATTTTTTTGGGTCTTCATCTTCGTCAGCCTCAACACCAGCGTCAAAAGGTTCGTCATCGAATGGTTTGTCGTTTGTTGGTTCTTTCTCATCACCAAATGACTCGCCTTCAGAATCACCGCCAAAACCAAAATCCGAATCAGATTCATCTGGTTCGGATACGGGTTCTGATGCTGGAGCATCAACTTTAAGTGTGTATTTTGTTTCTTCTAAAGTATAACCATCCTCTTCTTCTGAGAACAGTCCAGTTGACATTCCGTCAGCTTTAGTTTCGTTTAGACTTTTTTTTTTCCAGTTACATTTTCTAAGATTGAAATCACTTCATCTTTAGAGAATTTTTTAAGAAGTTCCGTTGCTATAGCCATTTCTTCAAGCTTCTTCTCACCAGTAGCTTTAGAAATAGCCTCATCGATTACGTCAATACCCCTAAGAATACTTAATGGTTTTGAAACTCTAACGTCATCTTCTGATATAGTTACTCTTCGATTTATTTTACCAGTAATCATTTCGTCAATCTTAGATTCGTTTTCAGATAGTGTAACCCCTTCAAATTCATCCATCACATCCTTTTCAGCTACATTATCACCGAAACCGTCTTCAGCTTTACCTTCTTTATTTTTAAATGAAAGTTCAGCACCTTTTTTATCAACAATATATTCTTGACCATCACCCATACCCTTTGTTGCTGACAATTTTTGGTCAGCTTTATAAGGATGGTGTTCGGTTACCAAATTATCATTTTCAAATACATTTATATTTGATTTAACACCCAAAGATTCATCAAGGGACTTGAATTTATAGTTCAAATGTTTAATAGCTTTCGCATATGATGGGTAAGCAAAATCTTTTTTATTTTTAAGACCACCAATATACTTGAAACTATCCTTTGTTAGATTTTCAGTACCTTCGGCAATCTTAATGTAATACTCATGATTTTCTCTGATAATACCATAGATTTTACCATCTGGACCCCTTTTAGTTAGTTCAATAACTGAACGGTCAACATTTTCTTTTATCATAGTTTGACCCATAAGTTCAAGCATTCTTTGAGTCTTTTCTTTACCTTTAAGGGTTGTTGGGTTAATGCTATTATTTTTCATTTAATTAATTTATTTTTTTCGTTTAATTATTTTATCCGCCATATCCGCCTAATACTCCACTACCCACCAATACGTTCTTTCGCATACCTAATAGATAGATATCACCACTGATACCACTTATGGTTTTAACCACCAAATCAATAGTACTTCCAGCTGCTATATTAACTGGTGTACCATTTAAGGTTGCTGTACCACCACTAGTACCACCATATACTTGTAAATAAGTAAATGCGCTTAGTGTGGACCCACTTGCTGGGTGCATTATTGGGAAATAACCGTGGAAACTTGACATAATTATAATTCTTTTATCATATATAAATATGAATCAGACATTAAAAAAACAAAGAATAAGTTAATTGGTATTAAATACTTGCTTCAATGCTTCTGACATTGGAATATTCTCTTTTACAGATTTTCGTTTTGCCTCATTCACTTTCTTTGCGGCTTCTTTTATCTTTTCTATCATTTTATTCAAATTTTTAAATCGGTTAACTAATACCATCAAATATAAACTGATGAGACTCAGTATCATCAGCATATATTTCTACATATCCAAGTATAGTATTTGTTTCTATTATTATTTTAAAACTATGAAGATATTTACCATCAGACCCAGTAGCATCTGGATTCTCTTCATATCTATATGTAATCTCGATATTTTGAAATCCACCTATTTTAATATTATGTGACATTTGAATACCACCAAGTTGCTCACCACCAGTTGGTTTAAAAAGTGCTGATGTTATTAATAACTCTTTATAGGTTTCATCATCACTTGGTGATAGCCCAATAATACCACTATATGATACTTCAGTTGAAAAATCACCAACGGTCTCATAAATACCACTCAATACTGTACCGTCATAGAAGCTAACAGAAAATGATGCTTTCCAAAGCTCAACATCGAATGGGTCAGCGCTTATTGCTGCAAGTAATGACTCTATATCAACTGAATGTGCTGTTTCTACTGTTACGAATTTAGGTTGAGTTATCGACACATTACCACTACTATCTTTGGTGAATAATTCTCCTGAGTCATTTACTGAAATTAATGTTCTACCAGCACTTGGCGAAGCTACTGTCCCTGAATTTACTTGTTTTTGATATATTCCGCTCATTTTTTCTTTTTATGGGTTTATTATTATTGTTCCGTTATTTATAACTGTTCCATTATCGGTCAATGAACCATTTATAATGAGGGTACTATTAGGTTTTATTTCTAAAGTACCAGTTACAATCAAATCACCATTAAATACTATTGTTCGACAAGGGGTAACTACATATTTCCCAGTAATTGGGTTTGGTATTTGGTCACCATAACCACCCAACGTATTACTACCTTCAAGTACGTTCTTTTTCATACCTAAAAGATATACATTACCAGTTACACCAGTAATTGATTTAACAGTAATGTCTATTGTGCTACCAGCACCGATATTAATTGGTAAATTATTTATTATTGCCGAACCACCACCAGTACCACCATATACTTTAAGATATATATAACATTCTGGTGTTGCACCACTTGCTGTGTGTATAATTGGAAAGTAACCATCGAAACTTGACATAATTATAATTCTTTTATCATTTAATAAATAGATTTAAAAAGATAAAAAAGTAATAAATAAGGGATTTAAGAGTATAATCTAGATATTTAAATATTATGAAATTAAAGATTTTAATAAGTGGTATTATAGCGACCTTGATTATGTTATGTTTTTTAATAGTCAAAACGGTTGTTTTATTTGATTACATGGAACATACTAAGATGATTGAGTGGTATGAATATTTAAGTTTAATATTCTTTATATTACCTTTCTTCATAATAACAAAAGAATTAATCGACATAATCAAAGAGGGTAAAGCTAACCGAAAATCGACAGAAGCGTTATTAAATGATTCTGCATTGATATCAAAAGCTGATAATAAAGGTAAAATAATCTATGTTAATGATAAATTTTGTGAAGTTTCTGGTTATAAAGCCCACGAGTTATTAGGTAAAGACCATTCAGTATTAAATTCTGGTAAACAAACAAAAGAATTCTGGACACAAATGTATATTGCCACCGTTAAGTACAAATCAATATGGAATGAAGTTGTGATAAATAAGGGTAAAAACGGTAATGAATATATTGTTGATTCATGGATTAAAGCTGAGTTTGACCAAAATGGTAAGTTAACTGGTTATATCTCAGTTAGACATGATATAACTGAGTTAATCAAACAACAACAAGAAATTGAGAAAAATAATTCTTATTTAGAGCATGCCGCTAAAATATTAAGACATGATATGCATTCAGGTATAAATACATACATTCCTAGAGGTCTTAATTCATTAAAAAGAAGATTAACGGATGATAAAATCAAAGAACTTAAAATTGAGGCGCCCCTTAAATTATTAGAAGAAGGTTTATCACATGCACAAAAAGTTTATGCTGGTGTTAAAGAGTTCACGAACTTAGTTAAAAAAGATGCCATTCTAGAAAAAAAACCGATAGTATTAGACGAAGTGTTAAAGACTTATTTAAAAAGTACAGCCTATGCAAGTCAAGTTGATATTAGTGAGTTAGGGGTTATAAATGCTAACGAAGCTTTAATATGTACTGCAATTGACAATCTAATTAGAAATGGTTTGAAATATAATGATAGTAAGTCCAAAATTGTTCGTATTTATAAAGAAAATGATAGGACAATTGTTATTGAAGATAATGGTAGGGGTATGACACAGGAACAATTTGAAGAATATTCTAAACCATATATTAGAAATAACAATAATAAAGAAAAAGGTACAGGTTTAGGGCTTAATATCTGTATAGCTATAATAAAAGAACATAGTTTTGATATTGAATGTGGTTTAAGTGAAAACGGTGGTTCAAAAATAAAAATAAAAATATGATAGAATCGATATTGTTAGTTGATGATGAAAATTTATTTCATTTAGTATTTGAAGACGCTTGTAGTTTGTTAGATATAACATTAAATTTAACAACACTGTCAAGCTCTGAAGATGCTGAAGAATTGTTTAAGAAATGGTTCAATAAAGAAATACCAAAACCTGAATGTATTTTTGTTGATTTAAATATCATAGGTTCAGCTTTTGATGGTATAGAGTTAATACGTAAATTAAATTTCGAATATGGTGATGAAGTAGTGTGTGGCATAATTTCTTCATCTGATGAAGCTGAGGAACAAGCAAAAGCATTAAAGGCTGGTGCCCAATTCTGGATTATAAAATCTGATGAGATTGAGCCAAGATTGGAGGAATTTAGAAAAGATTTTGCGGGGTATAAGAACAGAACACTACAATTTAAAGTTTATAAATAATGGTCAAATTAAGTGAAGATACTAAGATTGTTCTTTTAGATATCTATAAAACTCATAACATTACCCTTGAAGGTAATATATTGAAAATTATCGATACTGATGGTGATTCAGAGTTTGAAAGTTATCTTAATGATTGTAAAACAAAAGATACCGAAACTCGTAAAAAAAGACTTGAAATAACCAAAAAGGTTCAAGAACAGAATAAAGAACTACAGAATGCCAAAGACGAAATAGAACGAATTAATAAAGAATTGTTAGAATCCTTGGATGATGTTCATAAGGCTAAAAAAGCGGTTGAGGACGATTTGGATATCTTACAGAAGAAAAACCAATATGAAATGATTAATAACATCGTAAATGGTGCGTTATTTGTAATTATCGGTATTGGTATAGTAACAACATTACTTTATATATTCGCAATTGTAATAAATCGAGAAACACAAATAATAGGTTCAACATGGTCAAATCTATTAGGAATCCTATTAACAAATGCCTTTTCAATTGTTGGTACAATAATGGGCGTCAAATATGCAAATAAAGACGAAAATTCCTCCACATCAAAAAAATAATCAGTAATACTCCAATAATCATTGGTGGATAGACCAAAATAAAAGATGTACCAATTAGTTCATGCAACATCCAAAATATATTCATAGATATCCATGATGTTAATATGGCGTTTTCTAATCTTTCAGCTTTATGTTTAATTAAAACATATATACTAATCAAAATTGTCGGAACTATCATGACGATAGCCATAGTACTGAACTTTAGACACCAAAACATGTCTTTTAATAACCATGAAACAATATGAAATCGATTAGATGTATCGTCTAACATTCTTATCAACGACTAAAAGCTTTTCATTTCGGTCAATTAAAACCCACTCGACATCTGTTAATTGAAATACGTCTAAATGGTTTAAAACTTCATCAACATCAAAATGCGAACATGAATATAAATCAAATTGAAACATTGCTGGTGATATCGAATCCCAAATATGAATACTCGCATGACTAGTAGCTAGAGTTACCGTACCAGTCAACCCTTCATTACCTTCCTCATTAACGTATACACTGGTTGGTCCAGCAACAACTTTCATTCTTACCTTATTAACCAAATCAATGAACCATTGATTCAATATTTCAACCTCAGTAGGAGGATTTAAAAAATGTCCTTTTATTAGGACATGCAAGTGATTAGGTATAAACATATATATTTTTTATCAATAATAAATATCAAATAACATATTAAAGTGAATAGTTATTAGTTATGTCTGATTAATTTTTTTCACAAGATTAATCCACATCAAAATAATAATGGTGGACCTTAGATGGTGCTTTCATCATTGACCATAGGTCTGGCGCTTTAACGTCACCAATTGTATCATCGTTAATATGTGATATATGTAACTCTTTAATTAAATGTGCGTATTTTTCGTATGTTTTTTTACCACCGATGCACCACATATCATCAGTTACTGGGTACAATTCATTTCTTGGGTCGACAATAAGTTCACGATTAGATAGTTTAGGTAGCTTAAGTGCTGTATTATAACCAACCAAAAGCTTACAACCATTGGTCATTTCCTTAAAATGCTTAAGGTCTCTTGATGACTTCCATGGTAGTTCACCATTTAAACCAATGTAATTTTGATTATTAATTGCTAATATTGCTTTCATCGTCACAATGTTGCGTTGCTATATCTAATATTTCTTCCAATACAACATCATCAGATGATGGCTCATCTCGAACAACATATATCGTATCGTAACTGGTTGTTGACATTAACGCATCACCTGATTCCATATGTGCCTCACTAACGTGTTTGCTCATTTCACGTTCACGAATAAGTTCTGAAATTTTAATAAAGTCACTTTGTAACTTTAAATTTTCTTCGATTAAAGGTCTGCAATCATCAGTCTTAAGGTAATTCGTTATAATGTAACTACCAGACGAAAACATTAATAGTAGCACTAACACAAAGACTCTTTGGCCTGTCGTAAATTGTTTTAGGATTTCTGAGAAGGATTTGAACATTCTATTTCTTTTAGTTTTTTTGTCATTCTATTATAATTATCGACAACTCGAAGAAACTCAATAACTGTGGGCAAATCTTCAACAGAAATATCCTTTAAAAAATCATAACCAACAGTTTCCCTAATGATTATATGTTCATCAATTATCTGTAGTGTGTTCATGGTTTAAATCTATAACCAACAAACCACAAATCAACCCTAAAGAACCAATTTCCATTATGCTTTCCAAAACCGATTCGTAACATTCGGTTATCAACGTCTAAATCAATCTTCTCCATTTTTCTTTAAATTATCGAAATATTGATTTACTTCATCATCATATGGTTTGTTAATTTCGTCCAATTTATCGGCAATATGTCTTAACGAATGTGCTGACCAATAACCACCATTAGGTAGTTCCTCAAAATAATAGTAACCATCGACATCTAACCTAAAGTAACCTAAATGTTTTCCGTTTTCCCATAACACATTGTACGTTGTTGGATATTCAACTTTACTATCAGTTGTTAATTTAATCATATTGCAATTTCTAATTTACCACTTAGTTTTTCAATTCCCTCAATACCTGTAATAATAAAATCATTTATTGAATAATCATAAAAACCTTTTTTAGCTTCTAATGTTAGTTTAGGTTGTAAATCTAACGGTTCTTTATTCAATAATTCGTCAACCGCATCAAAATGTCGGTCATAGATATGTAAGTTCTGAACCAGATGCCTAAAAACACCAACCTCATAACCACAGTGTCCAGCAATCATCATTTGTAGTGCGGTATATTGAATTTTATTGATATACCCAGCCATTATATAATCATTACTACGTTGTATCAGTGTCATATCCAGAATTAAACCGTCTTGACCTTTTCTAACTGAAAACATTACTTCATACGCACATGGGTATAAACCATCTGTTTCAGATAAATCTGAGTATTGATACAAGTTTATTATATGTCTTCTAGAAAATGGATTTTTTATTAAACCAGTTAATAAGTCATCGATTAGCTTATATTTTGATACCGTGGCACCATATCGCTGACCTATTGTATTATTACCAATATTCCATTCATTCCACCAATTAATACCCATTTCCTTAGCAACATCCAATGATGATGTTTGTTTCTGATATATCCATAAAATCTCCTTAATACCAGTCTTAATTGCGGTATTCCTTAAAGTTGGGATAGGGAATTCATTTTTTGATAAATCGTACTCTTCATAAACACCAGTTATGAATTTAGAATGTGCTGGCGTTCCATCTGGATATTTAGGTCTTGGACTTTCATCCCAAGACCCTTCTGATAGTATCTTTTTAAGATTCTTTATATAATAGTCGTCAGCTTTAATCATTATATGAAATTCAATAACATAAGTGACATTATTGTTGCGACTGAAAATACCCAAAGAATCCATTCAATGGTCTCATTTCTATTTTGTTTTTTGCGATTAATCATAACATACCGATTAACATGAACAATGTGATAGCGGTTGCTGATACGATGAACAGCACCAATTCAGTGACTTCTTGTTTGCTTTTATTTTTCATAGGTTTCAATAGTTTCAATCAGTTTTTGACATTTACTTATTATATTATTAAAAATTTTGTTATCATATTCATTAGGTGCGTTCTCGATTAACGTTAAAATATCCGATAATCCATCGGCATAAAGTCTATTTACCTCGGCAGATTGATATTTTAATATTGATTCCTCAATGTCCTTTGGGTCAACATCATCCAACTTCTTAAATGAATATGCCTTAATATGTGAGTTAAGAACTTTACCTTGACTGTCAGCCAATTCAAATCTTGTGTAGTCGGTTGAACTTACATTTTCATATAGGTATCTAGAACCTCTTTTAAATATTACCTCCAACTCCTTAGTCTTATCGTTATAAGTTGATGCCAAGATATTACTTGATTTATAGAGTGCTTTAACACCGTTTTCGGTTTGTTTTTTGTGTAGTATCATTTGATTTTTATTTTTTTAACTTTATCTAATTTAATTGATTCTATAATCGTTTCCGTATTGTCACAGTCAGAAATTGTAACGATAACATAACTATTACCAGACACGTAAAGCTTAGCCTCATTATATAGTATCATTTCACAATCACAACTGTCACAACCAGTACCTCCGCAAGTACCGTTAAGATATACCTGTAGTTTACCTGTAGCTATATATTCCATAGTTTTTTTTAGTTTTTACAAATATACGTTATCTTTTTTAAATTGTCAAACATTGCTTTTGAAGATTTAATTTGTATATTTGCGATAACTGAAAAAAGAATAAGATATGGGTAAAAATGTAAAACCTAGTGTTAGAAAAATAATGCGAGAGGCTTTGAGTGATGTGGTAAACACCAATGGTAGTCATTTAACTTTAGAGCATATATTGTTAAGCACTATAATGGATAATGAAAATAGGGCCATGAATATTATATCATCTATGGGTATTAATATTAATTCGTTATATGATACAGTATATGAAATTGTTCATAATAATAACCTAACACCCAAAGTTAAAACACCAGATAAGATACCATTCAACAAAGAAGTTAAAACCGTATTTGACCACGTTGATGATGAAGTTGAATTGGTTGGTGATTTTGAAGTTGATACAGCACATTTACTCCTATCAATACTTAGTTTTAAAGACTTTAAAATAACTAAAGTATTGAATAAATTTAAAATAACATATGAAACCTTTAAAGATACACTAATGAGTACCGAAAGCTTTGATGAAACACCAATGGAAGATAATAATAAATCTAAAAAACCAAAACGAGTTGCTAGAAATGCAACACCAGTAATTAATAATTTCTGTCGAAATGTATCACTTGCTGCTGAGAATGATGAAATTGACCCAGTAATTGGTCGAGATAATGAGATTAAAAGAGTATCACAAATCTTATCTAGGAGAAAAAAGAACAATCCGATTTTGATTGGAGACCCTGGTGTTGGTAAGACTAGTGTGGTTGAAGGAATCGCTAAAATGATTGTCGATGGTGACGCTCCTAGAATATTATCTGATAAGAAAATTTATTCATTAAACATGGCGTCAATGGTTGCTGGAACCAAATACAGAGGTCAGTTTGAGGAAAGGTTAAAAGCTTTAATAGACGAATTGAAAAATAATCCAGAAATAATATTATTCATGGATGAAATACATACAATGGTCGGTGCTGGTAATGCTAGTGGGTCATTGGATGCCGCCAATATATTTAAACCAGCATTGGCAAATGGTGAACTACAAGTTATTGGTGCAACAACACTTGACGAATATCGCGAACACATTGAAAAGGATGGCGCACTTACGAGAAGATTCCAACAGGTACTGATTAACGAACCAACAGTTGACGAAACAATAACCATACTAAAAAACCTTAAAGAAAAATATGAGAATCACCATAAAGTAACCTACACAGACGAAGCCATCGAAGAATGTGTTAAATTGTCCGATAGATATATTACTGATAGGTCAATGCCTGATAAAGCAATTGATATTTTGGATGAAGCTGGTGCCGCAACAAATGTATCACAGGAAAAACCTGCTTCAATTAAAAAACTTGAATTAGAGAAGAAAAAACTTGCTGAACAAAAATTATTGGTTGTAAGTAGACAAAAATATGAAGAAGCTGCTGAACTTAGAGATAAGGAAAACAAACTTAGTAATAAACTTGAATCTGAAAAATTAAAGTGGGAACAACAATTGGATAAAAAACGAACAACAGTTGATGTTGAAAATATTTGTGAAATAATTTCAACAATGACTGGAATACCACTTAATAAAATATCAGGTCAGGAAAATAAGCGATTGGCAAATATGGCTTCGGTCTTAAAAGAATCAATTATCGGTCAAGATGACGCTATTGATAAAATAACACAGGCGATTAAAAGGAATCGTTTAGGTTTAAAGGATAAACGTAAGCCGATAGGAAATTTTATATGCTTAGGACCCTCAGGTGTAGGTAAAACAGAATTAGCTAAAAAAATTGCTGAACAATTATTCGGTGACCAAGATTCTTTAATAAGGTTGGATATGTCAGAATATATGGAAAAACATACGGTGTCTAGAATGGTGGGCGCACCTCCAGGGTATGTTGGATATGAACAAGGTGGTCAATTAACTGAAAAAGTTAGGCGTAGACCGTATAGTGTTATATTATTCGATGAAATTGAAAAAGCCCACACGGATGTTTTCAATCTACTACTTCAACTATTGGATGAAGGTCAACTTACTGATGGTTTAGGTCGCAAAGTTGATTTCAAAAATTGTTTAATCATTTTAACATCAAATGTCGGTGTTAAAGAACTGTCGACATTAGGTACTGGTGTTGGCTTTAAAACTGATGCAACCATTGTTGGTAAAGAACAACGTGATAGAAATATCATACAAAAAGCATTAAAAAAGAAATTTTCACCTGAATTTCTAAACCGTATTGATGATACCATAATTTTTAACTCATTAAAGGTTGACGACATCAAAAAAATAATCGGTATTGAAATTGAAAAATTAAAAAAGAATCTAACAGATTTAGGATATGAAATAACTTTGGATAGTGCAGCTATTGATTTCTTAGTTAAAGAAGGTTATGATGAAGCTTATGGTGCCAGACCTTTAAATCGAGCAATACAAGTACATATTGGTAATCTTATCGCTGATGAAATTTTAATGGGTAATATTAAAGAAGGTTCAATAGTTAAAATATCATACGATAAAAAGACCAACAAAGTCTTCGTTAAATAATGCCACAAACAATATTTAAAACCAAAGGCTGGAAATTTCCAGCCTTTTTTTATATTTATAATAAAGAAACGTAAGATGAAAAAAGATACTACAGAAAACCCACAAGATATTGTAAAGTTAAACGTACCACTATTAATTAGGTTATTAGAGTATGCTAGAGAAGACGCTGAGACTGATATGGACCTTCATGACGTTACTGAAAGATTGATAAAACTAAGTACAAAAGGTTCAATACTCGATATGGAGGATTATGACTCGATTGTAATTCCGAAAAAAGAAACAAAATCTGAGAAGTCGGAAATTAATGAGAGTAAGGTTGTTTTAAAAACTATGGATGAAACCCCAGAAAGTAGTATCTATTTCATAACTAAGGGTGGTAGGGGTATCGGTGGTGTTGAAGTTGGTAATATTACCAATAAACCATCAGATAATGAGTTAAAACTAATCGAATTTAAAGTGTCAGAAGATGAAGACCCTCAAATGGTAATAAATTACGCACTTAGACTTCTGTATAAAAAATTCCCAAACGTACAAAAAATATCACTGACCGTTAAACCATCCAACAAATATTTTTGGGAAAAAGCTGGTGCTCAACGAATCAGTGATACTGAATATACTTTTTTTAGATAAGAGATTAAACCTCTAAGACGCCAGAAGCATAGTTTAAAGTGTCTTTTATTGACTTAATATACTTATGCTTACTTGCGTGTTTAAAACTACTTAAAAAGCGCTTTAAACCCCCAATACCAGCGTTATAGGCAACAAAACCCTCTAATACATCATTCTGTTTTAAATTGTCATGCATAATGAAACCCCAAAGGGCTAGGTTATTATTTATATTTGATAACCAAACAACCATTTTGTCATATTTTTTTTGTTTTGATAGCTTATCATTAAAAACAAACGAATAATCACTAACACCTAAGTCATAAAGTTCGTTACCCTTCACAACCTTCTCTAAATAATGCAAAGCGGTTGTTGGCATTATCTGGGCAATACCAACTTCACCAGAAGTGCCCCTTATTATTTCGCCATGCTTACTATGACCAGTAGTATAATACTGCTTAGCTTGACTTTCCAACATAATTTGACCAACCAACAAATTAAAAACCAACTCGTCTCTTAAATTAAAATGGTCAATTGAATTTAAAAACAAAACAACCGTTTCAGTATCAATTTCAGGGTTGTAGATTTCAAATCTATCAAAAACATAGTCAAAACTATCTGGTAACATTATTAGGTCATCATTATTAGGTGACCAATATTCCGAAAACTTACTTTCTAATGACGTTAACTTATTAGATAACCGAATGTTTTGATAAAATAATACGAATACCACAAATGTTAAAATACCAAATCCCAATATTGTTTTCTTATCCATAATTAGTTAATTTAAAGTTTAGATAGCAAATATAGTTAAAAACTCCTAAACTACCAAATTATTGTTCACCTACGTACTCATGGCTGAAACAAACTCGCTTATTATCAGCATAATGGTTGTTAAAGATATTATCATGTTTTATATCTGTACGAAGCTTCTTATTTTTTGATGTAGCTTTCCATAAAGGCGAATGTTCCCTATACCAACCAAAACGTGGATGGGCAGTTCTTGAAAAGAATCTATGTCCTAGGTCTATATGTATTTGAGCAATGGCATCTGAAAATCGAGTACCTAATCCAAACCCCTGATAGTCAGGTAATATTACTGTTCGATGCTCCCTCCAAGCATTTTTTAAATTACCATTAGGCATTGTTATTGTGGCACCAAATGCAACAATTTCACCACCAAATAACCCAATATAACATCTAGAAGCTTTTGATAACTCACCACTTAGATAGTGATGGTCTTTAAACATTCCCCACGCACTATGGTCTGCACGATATATTTCGAGATTGATTTCTGGTCGGATAAAAAAAAACCGTCATATAAATGACCACTATCTGTGTTAATCACCCAATCAGGCTCTAACCAATCAACAATGTCGTGGTGACATGTTGAAACTACAACATTTTTGATATCGTTCTTCCTCACATATCTAGATAGAGCAACACTAGCAGCTTTTGCTACATTTCTATCGACAACACTGGTAAATTCATCGATTACAGCATTATTCTTTACCTTTCTCGCCAAGTCAGCTCTGAATTTTTCACCATTAGATAAAACATGATATGGCTTATACCAATTAGGTATTGTATTTAAACCAACGGCCATTAATTTATTTATTGCTTCATCTGGGGAGTTAAAGTGTGATACCACCGATTTATCGGCACCCCATATGGGCACTTCTTCATCCCCAAACGATTTAAGCAATGTGGATTTACCTGTTCCAGAACCACCAACAATAACACCTAAAGAAAAATCCTTTAATAACTCATCATCTGGTAATTCCCATGGATAAAATTCTGAAGTGCCATTAAAAATACAATCAAAAGCCTTTTCACTGGCAACAATAAAATCATCTTTAATTACACTTGAAGTTAAAGGCTTAGATGACCTATTTAGATATTTTCTAACATCTTCCATTAGAATCAATCTAAATTTAAAACTAAAAATGTAAACAAACAGAAAAAGCCGAAGCGTTTGCTTCAGCTTTAATTCTTATAATTTGTTAAACTTATTTAGAAAGTTTGTTGATTTTAGCCTCTAACTTAGCCAACCTGTTTTCAACTAAGCTATTGTTGGCCTTTTTCTGCTCATTAAGCCATTCAACTTTTCTGTTTTCAACTTCTTCGGCTACGATTTTGTCAATCATATCAACCAATTTTTCTTCTGAGATTCTTACTACTTTTGGCATTTTTAATATTTTTTAAGCTTAAGATATTATTCTTCAATAATAAATATGCTAAAAAATATAAAAGTCTTATTTATTTTCAATAACCTTGAAAATTTTTAGTAAATATATTATATTAAGGTCTTTGACCTTCGCAAAATATTCAATGGCGTCTTCATAATCATAGGCGTTAACAACATTAACGACCTCTCCACTATTATTAACTAATTTGAATTTTTTCAAGCTTAATTGTTTGTTTATTTATAATTATTTTGCTGTTAGGTAAATAATAAGATAACTGCTTATATAATTCCTGATTATCATCTATTGACACAAATGATAGTGAACCACCATAAGACGTATCCAAATATTTTATTTCTTCAGGTATTGTAACAATTTTTGTTTTATTTAAACATAATAATCTTAATTTTTTGAGATTCTCTAAACCTTCAGGTAGTTTAGTTATCGGATTTTCATTTAAACTGATTATTTCCAAATTTTTGAGATTGGATATGTTTGTTTCAAATGAGTTGATGTTACAGTTAACCAATGCCATATGTTTCAAATCTCTAAACTTATTTATTTCTGATGTGACCTTTGTTAGATTTTTATCAACTAAACGTAATGAAATTATATCAGAATTGATTAATCTTAATAAGAAATAACCCATATTGAAACGGCTAACCCATTTAAAATAGGTATTTGTCGTGGTTAAATTTGGTACCATTTCCAATATTGAAATTAGTTCATTTTCAAAGAAACCATATAATTCTTTATCACTAGCCAGAACACCCATACCAGAGACAGTACTGTTACCTTTATTCATGAATTGACCACTTTCAAAGTGTATTTGAAAGATTTCATTAGAATTACCCTTTAAGAATTCGTCTGGAATTATGACATATAGCTTTGACTTATCACCGTTAGGTCTTAATTTATTCGTATATGACGTGAACATACCATTACCAGCAACAGAAGTACACCATGAAGTAAAACGCTCAAAGATTACTGAAGCATTTCTGGTTTTTGGAACATACACAATATAATTTCTATTTTTGAACACTAATTCAGCTTCATTAATGTTTACAAATCTCATTATCATGGATTTCATACCAGAAACATCCTTATCTATGAATGGGTCAACAGCATCAAATAATAACGATAATGAACTATATGAATTAATATCTGAATAATCAGAAATATTCTTTAAATTATAATTGTTCTCACAGAATTGTTTGAACTTAGATTTTCTCTTATTAGCCTCAAATAACTCTAAATACTCCTTTGCTTTTGGTAAATCCTCACAAGCAAATCTTATAGCACCCTCAATATCATCAGATTTAATTAGATTATAGTATACGGTTAACATCCACTGAAGAAAAATCTTGTTTTCTGTTGGGTCAGCAGAAATCATACTACTGAAAACAAACAAGGATATTGATATCTTTCGTTTAAACCGACCGTCCTTGATTTCTTTATCAGAATATACGGCTATTACAGTTTCAGTCAATGGGTCTTTAATATCGCTGGTATATTCATAACCATCTTCAGCAAATAATATCAACTCGTCATCATACTCAACCTCTTGGTCAAAAATATCGAACTTTTCAGCCAAATATTTAAGACGCTTAGTTATATCATATGTTTTTTTAGCCATATGGCAAATATATTAAATTACAAACTTAACGACAAGTGAAGTTAGAAAAATTTTGAATACTTATCAGTTTCAAGATAATCTTCCAATTGCTTAGAGTAAAATATCAAAATTGGGCTTAATTCAATACGAGCGAAAATATTCAGAAAAATCTCATTCGGGTTTTCACCATCCGTTATTCGATATTTTATCTCCTCAAACTCTGAATTGTAACCTAATTTTACAAGTTCGTCAACGATATCATTATAGATTTCCCAGCGTTCAACATGGGTATCATCACAATTATTTATGGTATTCAAAATAAAGTTTTTATAATCAGAATCTAACCGATTCTTACTTGAGAAACCATTACCAGTTATGAAGTCTTTTATGCTCATTTTTAATGGTGTTTTCTAACATTGTTATTTGATTATAAATATCAAAATACAACACGTAACGACACTAAAAATTCATAATTTTTTCGTATAATCTAGTTAATTCTGGTGATTCATTTTTTAATTCTCCCATAACGTCCAAACAAGCAATATTTGGGTTTTCACCATCCGTTAACCGATACTGTAATTCTTTGGTTTTTAACGAATTTTTTAAATTATCACGTAATTCCAAAATTACTTGATTGTAAGTTAACCACTCCCTTACTCGGTTCCTATTCTTACTAGATAATTTTTGTAACATTACGTTCTCATATTGAACTTCCAGTACAGTAGAAAAATCACCATACGTATCCTTCAATATCTCCCGTATCTTCGCCTTCATAGCATTTATCTACTCTCGCATACCAACATTACTAGATAAACGATAGTTTTCAATCTTACCATCAACCCAATCCCTAATCAATTGAGCTAAAAATTTCTTACCAACACCCTCATGCTTTCTTTTCAAATAATGTAAAAGATATTCACCATTAGTTAAGGTATTATCAGCTTTTATCTTAAATGCTGGTAATTCATGATATTCACCACCACGTCTTTCTGTAACAACAGCTGGCTCATAATTCAGATTAAGGTCATCAACGATTCGTTTAACGGTTTCAGTATAAACATCCGATTCGTTCAAATGTTTTACCAATGACCGCATTTGACCCTCTGTTATTATTAATTTTCTCTTCATATCAGTAAATATCTGAATTATACAAAAACCGATTCATCTCATGTTGATAAGAATAAATATTTTTCCAATAACAATTGATAAACAAATCAATAACCAATTCAATAGCGATATCAGTTGGTAAACCATATTGCCGCTCAACTTGACCAACCAAATAGTCAAAAGTATGTCTTTGTACATTTGGTAAAGTGCTAACATTACCATTTAAATAATTTGTAATATAACCACAATAACTATCAAAACTACCAACCTTTTTGCCATAACTATCATAATAATGAACCAATAGTTCAAGTAATACAATTGTAATATGGGAATCAATCACATTATCCATATGACAAATATATCAATAATTCAGATATTTAACAATATGGACGATAACTTAGTTGACATAATTAGGCAATATTACAGAGAAACCTATTCGATAAAAAGAATGAAATTGAGAGAGGGTAAACGCTTTTCAAAAACAATCTTGATGGATAACTTATCACCACAACAACTCACCAAAGAAAATAAATTTTTAATTAAATCAGAAATCACTGAACAAATGTCCAGAATTTTAGGCATTGATAAAGATATGATTAATCAAAGCTTAGATTGAAGTTGAGCTAAAAACCCCTCAAAATTATGCTTACCGTATTGTCCTTTCAATACAATGGCAACAGCATTAGCAAAATCCTTATAGCTCATAGACTCATCAATACTAATAATAGCATCATTTATCTTATCAGCCAAACGCTTAGCGTCATTACCATCGATTGATTTTAACATCTCAAGCTGAGATTCTGTCAGTTTAACTCTTTTCATTATCTTTGTTTTTTAATAAATATATATTCACTAATTAAAATTCTTTGTATCGAACGTAGTTTTTAAGTTCTCTTATATCGAGTCCAGACACCCCCTTATAACCTAAATCCACAAACGCTTGGTTAAGTTCATTTGTCGACATATCTTTATATTTGTTTGCGAAATTTTCTTTTTCTTTATCTGTTAGTTCTGTAACAGTAACAACTGGCATATATTCACAACCTAATTTTTTGAGTGCTAACGCTCTATGTCTACCTTCTTGTTGCCTATTATTCACCGTGTAGTAAGGTAATGGGAATTTATCACCTTTCTTCATGTCATTGGCGTATTTATCCACCAATTCTTGGTTTATATAATTAAACATTTCATGGTAGTGCATTTTAAAGTTATCCGCAACCGTCTTAAGATAATTTTCTGGTGATATTAGTTTAAGTTCATGGATTTCGGATTTGTTAAGAGCATAGTAAATCGGATGCTCAAAACCACCAAACCTTTCCATGTCCATATCGAAATATTTGCAACAATCACATTGTGTTAGGTCATCGTTTGCTTCCTTGAAAAGCTGTTTGACCTGTTCATTGATTAATTGCTCTCTAAGCTTTATTCGAATATTTGACATTTTAGTTAGTATATAACTTCAAAAGTCGTACAATTTCATTTGGATTGACTCTCATTGATTTTGCTGCGTCTTTTATTATTTTACTATTTTGTTTAGCGTGTGATGTTGCTCCACTTTCTTTTGATTGTACACCATGTAATAATAATGCGAAATCTTTATCTCCGAATGCGGCCAAGAAATCATTTACATCAACATTAAGCTTTTTTCGTATAGCTTCACCAGTATCTTTAACTATAACAGCTTTTCTGAAACCTTCCTTATCAATTAACTCATCAGCTTTACCACCCTCTGAGGCTATTAACCTAAGATTTTTAGGTATTTCAGATTTCCTCTCTTTCCAAAACGGTAATGACTTTGTATAAGCATAGAAAAGAATATCGGGTCGTTGCTTTGCAGTCTCAATCCAAGCATCCAGATAATATTGTTCAAAGAAATCACCCGAATCGTGAATTCGAAATACAGTTATTTTACCCTTTTTGGTTTCATAATGGTTTATTGATTTCAATAAAAGATTTGTTATACCATTAACCCCGTTTGATTTATAAGTGTCTTTTATAAGGTCAAAGTTTCGCCATCTGAGGTTTCTTACATTTGGATAGGTCATTTCAGCACTGGCAGCATAACATCTGATATCTCCAACATCCTTAATTGATTTTTGATTCGATTTGAATTTACCACCAGTTGGATGTGCAAAACTTTTACATATATCAGCAAATGGGCATGTGTAACCAGCTGGTAATGACAGTGATGGCGCATTTATTTGCCCTAATTTTGAATTGGGTTCAGATATTGTTAACACACAATCTTCTTCGGTATTTATCTTACCAGTTTGTTGTAAATGTGAAAAGGGGTCAAACTCACTATCCTCTTTAAGCAGTTGGTTAAAATTTGTTATATATTCAATATCCTCTTTTAGATTTCCAGATAGTTTATTAAACGTCTCGAAAATATTAACCAAACCCCTTGCCGAAGTTTCAACGTTTTCGCTCAAAGTGTTTTCATATAATTTCCGTGTTAAATTTTCTTTTAATAATTTTCGTATCATTACTTCAATTTATTTAACTATAAATATGTTTAAATTACAGTTAATCAACATTAGTTATTATGAGGGCATATTTATTATAAATGACTATTTAATGAGTGAATCTATAAAATACAAACTAAGGAATAAGTTAATAACCGAAGGTGAAATTATTGATGAGGATTTCGGTTCAGCTTTGAAGAAGGGTATGATTGGTGGTGCCATGTTGGGTTCACTTATGTCATCACCGTCTTTTGGTGCCGAAAAAAGTGGTAAGGAAAAGGAGCCAACGCCTAAAGTGGCATCACAACACGAATTCGGTGATATAACCAATGACGGTATACGTTTTTTAAGAAAACATTTGCGTTTGGATAGACCGATTAAAGACTTAAGTAATGTTGATTTTGATAATGCTTTAAAACTAATTGATGATAGCTTGGTTTTAAATTTGAACAATGAAGTTGACAGTTTGAATTATGGTGATAGGATTAAAAATGTTGAGAATGCAATGAACTGGGTCTTTGCCGATAAAGGTAATCGAGTTGATGGTAAAGTTGATAAGGATTTACTTGTTAGTTTAATCGAATTCCTTAAAGAATGGAAATCAAGACAAAGAAGTGGTGGTGAAGAAATTAAATCAGATAGTAAAGTTAGACCAACGGTCATACCGTATGGTTTATTTAAATAATATAATTCATTATGTTAAAATTAAGTAATATTTTTGAAAATCTGGACGGCAAGATGTTGCCATTGGAAGAGGACAAATTATATGGTAGGCAAGTAATTGATGCCACAACTAACAGAATTGGTGATAAAAGTGAGGACACGTTAAATAAATTGGCCATTGCTGGATTATTTAGAGACTATTTTGGTAATATCCAACAACTAAAAAGTAAGGAGCAGTTGGATAGTGTATTCAAGAAATGGTATGAAGGTACCTTAGATAAAATGATTAAAACCAAAGCCTTTGCCGAAAATAGGCAGAATGCCAAACGTTATTTGGATGCTTATATTGCTAATGTTAGAAATTTGGGTGATAACGCTAAACGGTTCTCAATGAAAAAGATTGAGAGTGGTTTGGTCGATTTGGTAAATAATAAAAAATGGTTGGAATCTGGAACTATATCCACAAAAGCTGGTATATATGAACCTGATGAAGCAGATATCGTATATGAAGATGATGATATTCTGATATTAGATTCAAAAACAAAAGCAAAATGTGTTAAATATGGTTCTGGTGAATCTTGGTGTATCGGTAAACCAGAATTGAATTATTATAATACATATCGTTTGAACTATGGTGCAACACCATACCATGTATTACAAAAAAACGTTGAAGGTGACGAACATAAGTTGGTTATAATGAATTATGGTTCCAGAGGGTATGCAATTGCTGACAGAAGTAATAGTGGTGAACGTCATGGTGGACCACAACTGGCAATGCAATGGTCTAACGTTGAAGAAGCCATTCCAAACCTTAAGGGTAAAGAAAAATATTTCCCATATAGGGAAATAACAAATGAAGAGCGTAATTATGCCAGCCTATTAAAACGCCAATATAATAATGATAACCTTCAACGGTATATTGAGGACATGACCAGAGATTTGGTCGTCAATGAATCAAACGTAACACCAGAAGATTTTATACGTGATTATGTTGCTAATAATCACACAATTTCAAACTCCCAAGTTGAATCATTAAGTGATTCAGTTAAAGAAAGTTTGATTGAAGCTGGCTATTTTATTGGTCGCGGTGCAAATCAAACAGATTTATTGAACGATAAACAACTTAGACGTGTAATACGCCTTAAATTAGAAAACGGTAAATCATTAACGGAACGAGAGTTTGAAATGATTCAAAATAACGATGAATTAATGGAAGTTTATAAAAAATCCATTATGGATAAATATAAACAGTTTATGGATGCAACCAGTAATTGGGGTAGACGTAGGTTCAAGTTAAGCTATACCGAATTATCGACTTTGGATGATGGTGAGATAAGTCAATACGTTCAAAGAATGGATAAGGGACTACTTAAAGGGTTTTTAGTTGAAAATGGGGTTGATAAAGTTGAGTTTTTGGAACGTTATGGTGTTCATAACGTTTTTACTGAAGAACAAAAAGAAATAAATAAATTAATCATGTCAGCTTCGGATAATAATTCAGAAGCAATTGATAGATTAAATCAATTGGTACCAGAAGATATTGATATTGATTTTACTGGTGATATGATTAATATTAACGATGTTCCAAAATCAGCTATTAGTGATGAAACATCAAATTTCCTAATGCGTTTCAATGATTCAAGATGGGATGACTATTATTATGATATTTATGATGGTGATTCAGATAGATTAGAAGAGGACTATGAAAATTATTTGGAAAGCGCTTTGGGTGACTCAGAATTCAGGGAAACAATTGAGAGTTATGGTATAAAACCCGAAGTGAAAGCACTCGATGAAGCATTTGAAGCTAAGGGCCTTAAAGATGACATTTTAAATCATATCAGTGAGGAAATGAACGAGGCCAGCTATGAAGCTAAAAATGAAAAGTGGGGTGAGATATGTAATAAGGTAAATAATAGAATTACACTTGAGTATGCAAACTATCGTAGAGACACTTTAGATATATCAATGAATGTTAACGCATTTATAATCAATGGTGGTGCTAGTATATTCAGTGCAGACGAAGATGGTGATTTCACGACCGATTTAGATTATGTCTTAGAAGACTTCTTGGAGATATATGATGACGTACCAAAGTACTCAGATGAAATATGGGAAATGGTTGATGACAATGATATGGCACCAGATAACCAAAGTATAGTTAATTTCATTAAAGACCAAGCTGATGATTTGATTGAGGATGATGAGATGGATTATAATGAAGACGATACCAACAAACAGAGCAAGGAAGAAATAATAATGTCATTGCGCAACACATTGAAGGGTCTTAAACAACCAGAAATGGCAACAAAGATTGAAAATGATTTGGTTGAAATTATTTTTGACCGACAAAGATTCAAGATGGATGGTAGTGTTTATGTATCCATGTACGATAAAAAGCGAAATAAAGAATACGAAGGATTCATTAAAATTGCTGATATACCAACATATTTCACAAACTATAAATTATTTGAATCAAAAAATCGAATCCGTCTTAAATTAAGAAAATTTCTTTAAAATCTTTGTTTTTTTATTTTATTATCAGTATATTTGTACCATAAACTAAATTAATATTCGGTTATGGGATATACTGTCAAAAAAAATATCACAGATAATTCTGGAAAAATTATCGGGGTAATTCTGTGCGCTGATAATGGTGATGAACAATATCTAACCATTGATGAGTATCGTAAATTCATTGAAAATCGCCTAAAGAATAATATTAATGATGATTAATATATTAATAGGTGCTGGTACAATTGCTGTGATTATTTTTGTCATAGCAATATTCTCACATGGAATAGCGGAACATATAATCGGTAATGATAAAGATGAACAGAGAAATGTGTAAAGAATGTCCATGGGCTAATCATAGCGAAAATAACGATAGATTCATCGGATATGCAAAAAAAAATAATAAGACACATAATTGTCATATGATTAAACCAAGTAAAAGAAGTAGGTTATGGAACACCAAACCTGAGTATATTTGTATTGGTTGTTCAGATTGGTTTGACAAAAATAAACCTAATGTTGATTTAATACATAACGATGATTTAATGTGAAGGTAAAATTGTGAAGTAATGGGATTAACTCGTGCTGATAGACATAAGAAAATGTATAGCAAATGGCGAAACGAAGGATATACACATAAGCAATGTATCAAAATGGTTCCTAAAAATAAACGTAAGGAATTCAAACAGGCATTGAAAATGTCATTCTTTGAAAGCCATTTCGGTAATCCATTTAAACTTTTATTTAAAAAATAATGAGTAGAACATATAGAAAAATAAAATATCTATCTGAAGGACCTTACGGCTCAAGAGAAGAAAACTATCTTTATATTGAATATCTGAACAGTATCGATTATGTTAATGTTTATGACGATACTGGCGAACTTTTATTCACCTTTTCAGAAACTGAGTTTGATATGGGTTCAGCATTAGCAGTTGCATTCACAAACTTTAACGATGAACGAATGGAAGTGGTTCTTAATGATGAATGGAATAATATTATTAAAAAAGAGAGTGAAAAACATGCATTAATAGGTAAGACCGTTAAAATGGATTTGGGTTCTTTGGTACCTGTTGAGGTTCGGGTTGAAGATATTGACAGAGATGAGGTTGTGGTGAAATACTTGTCATCATCACCTAATAGAATCGAACGATTTAAAATTAATGAGTTTTCGTATTTAAGTAATTTAGATTTAAAAGAATTAAAATGAGTGACGAATTTAACTATAACGGAATCCCTGTAGATAAATCAATTGAGGTTCAGCATATAAAAGGTTTAAATTATCCAATACTGGGTTATGCACCAGGTATGTATTTAACAACATGCGCTAATTGCGATAAAGAATTTCTTGGTGATAAGTATGCCAGACAATGCTTAACATGTGCAATTAATGCGCTAAATGAATCACATCTAAATCTCATTAAGGAAAATAATAGATTAAAAAATAACTTTAAAGATTTAAAACGCATTAAAGAAGTTTTGAATACAATTAACTTAGATAATGATGAGTGATTTATTGAAAATTGGATTGATTCCTGAATTCCCAAAACAAACAATAAGAACCTTCATATACTATGACCCAGATACTGGTATTTTATATGAAGAATTGGGTCCCAGACATTTAACACCTCAAGAAAAACTGGAAAAGAAAAAAGAAGTTTTAAAAAATATTGAAAAATATGGTGGAAAAAAACGTGATAGGTAAAAAATGTAAAGAAAAATGGTACCCAACCTATGCGCCACATATTATATTAGGAACCAACAAATCGATTTTAGATTATATATATTATGGAAGAAGAAATGATGGGAAGTTTAACTAAGAAGTATGGTTTAACATTAAATGATATTGAATTTTGGAGACATAAAACTGATGTTCAGAATGAGGTCTATAATAGAATGACTCAAAATGGCTTGGAATTTAATCAAATAATGCCAGTCGAAGACCAGATTACAATTACTGAGATTTGGTTAGACGTTATTAAGAAGTACAAAAAAGAACTTTGATGCAACCGAAAAAAATAAAAACAATTAATAGAGAGGTTTTTAAGTCTGTAGCTGAAATTATTGACTACCTTTGCACATTAAATGGTTTTGATGATTGGTGGTATAATTTAGATGATGAAACTGAAAATGAAATAGAAACCAAATTACGTAAAATAATTAGCAAAAGATTTGTTAATGGAAAATAAAATTGAAACACTAATCGTGGCCGTTTGAGAACCATATGGGTAACATTAAAACCATTTTATACTAAAGCCGAAGATTATCACCCCGAATTAAAAATTAAATTAGATGAATTAGCTAAACTTCTTAAAAATAAATAATATGAGAACAAAAATAGTATCAGCATTTCCTGGAACTGGCAAATCATTTTTTCATAAAAAATACCCAGAAAAATCATTGGATAGCGACTCAAGTAATTTTAGTTGGGTAAAAGACGAAAATGGTAATAATACTAATGAGAGAAATCCAGAATTTCCTCAGAATTATATTGAACACATTAAATCTAATATTGGTAAATATGAATATATTTTCGTATCTTCACATAAAGAAGTTAGGGACGCACTATTAGATAATTGTATTTTTTTCTACTTAGTTTTTCCTTGCCAAACCAGAAAAGAAGAATTCATACAAAGATATCGAGATAGAGGTAACCCAGAATCATTCATTCAACTAATCGATTCCAATTGGAATACTTGGATTAACGAAATGTATTGGATTGAATACGGTTGTGAAAAAATAACCATGGTATTGGATAACCTTGAAGACGAACTGAACCATTTAAATGCCGTTGAAGTTGTGGATGATGAAGGTGTGGATTTTGTGACTGAAATAAAGAAATTAATTGATTAAAATGAAAAATCATGATGAATATTAGTAAATTAAAAAGTAAAGATTTTGACACCATAAATGACATGGAGTTATATTTAAACGGTAACGACATTAGTTATTTCAAATTTGAAACATTAAACTATGTCGATGAAAAAACACTACCCTTCCCAATATGGAAAACAATTAAATTAAATAAAACGAAAATTCGTTTATGGTATACAGAAAATGAAACTTCTAGATAACATAACATACTTTTTCAGACGTAAGAGAAATCAATTCCGTAACCTCAAACGTTGGTTACCATTAATATGGAACAAATACGATTTTGACTATTCATACTCAATCGATATGTTCAAACGAGCACTATTGGACCAAGCTGAATATATGGAATCCGACAATGCGTGGGGCGTATCAGCAAAAGATGACGCTAAACGAATTAGAATCATTGTATCACTAATGGAAAAGGTTTATGACGATACATATGCTTTGGAATATCAAGATAAACTAAAAGAACTGTACGGTGATGATGTTTTGGACTTCAATTTCGTACCATCAGAATTTAAAGATATGAATACATTAGAATGGGGATACAAAAGCAGACCCAATGCTGATGAGATAGATAAAATGCATAGCAAACTACTTAAAGAATCACAAGCAAAACAAGAAAGAGCCGAAGAATTGTTATGGAAACTAATTGCACATAACATAAGAAGATTTTGGGATTAACAAAAAAAAAATAAACATTATGGTTACAATATATTATATTACCGCATTTTTAATTTGGTTTATTATTGGAATACTAGTAATAATTTTAAATGTAATGTTTTTGCAAAATGGTGGTGATTACAACCCATTTAAAGACCATCTTAGCACAATTACAAATATTATACTTTGGCCAATACCATTAGGCTATGGAATCAAAAATTACTTAACTAAAAAACTTAACTAATGGCAACATCATTGGATAAAGACGTAATACGTGAAAGTAACATCACCAGAGAGGATAGAAATATCAACATAACACTAACCTCAGACCAAAAAATTATAATGAAACTAAAAGGTATGAAATCTGGCGAAGTAAGTATAGGTATCGATGAACTATATGACCAATTAACTGGTAATAAAGAAACCACTAAAAAACCTATCGTCTATAAAACAAAGGAATCTGATAGATACGAACAACCAAGTATCAAAGTAACCAAAACAGTACTAAACGACCTAAGAAGTCAAAACGCAATATCTGGATTAGATACAGAATCTTTAGCCAAATTTGACCAAATAATTAAGAATCTATTAGACAGCTATAAGTAAACACCAAATCAAAAAATCCTGAATATGTTCCAACAAATTCATAAAATAGGACATAAAGAAATTAAACCAGTCAACGTTTGTGTATGAGAATCATCATCATAATGCCATATCTCATGACATTCAACCTTATGACCAACACCTTGATTAGTCCCAACATCACCACAAACCTCACATTTGTAATTCGCCTTAGCATATGACTTTTTTCGAATAATATCCCAAACCTCTTTCGAAACATTACTTCGCACATTACTGTACCATGCTGTTGACGGTACCAATTCAATTGTTAATTTCATCTCACTCCCCTTACAATAAAGTGTTTTTTATAATCTTCTCTCGGTATTAAATAACCCTTAGTATTACTATTCTGGTCACCACTGAACTCAGTCATGTAAAATGTGTTGTTAGCTATCAAAGCTTTTAAATCATCAGTCCTAATATACCAAATCTGCTTAAGATATTTATAATACATTACAAACCAATCCGCAATGGTCACACTAATACCAGATGGCTTTTCCCTAGATTCAAACTCTATGAACATATTCCCAGTGTCAAACTGAGGAAAACAATAAACATCAGTTTTAATCTCATAGGTCAGTGACTTACCACCCCGCTCAACCAATAAATCATATTGATTATCTTTGTTATTATCAATGAATTTAGCACCCATTGATTCCAAATCAACCAAAACAGTCAATTCACCCTCTTCACCAATCGATAGGTCAGCCTTAAAATTGTAATTTGCCATAATACAAATATACCAAACATTTAGAAAATAATCAATATTTATAATTAAACAATTATTATTATGAGAAAAATAGATAAACTCAAAAATATCCAAAAAGCTAATATATTAGCTGAACAACGTTACCTGCAAACTAAAGGTTTCTTCATCAATGAAGAAGAAAACCTATTGTCCGAAGAAAGAATCTCAATGGCAGAATTCCTAGGGGAAACCACAGATAACCCTGAAACATTGCTTAAAATGTTCTCAAAATACCAACCAAATGATAGTTGGTTCATGACTGTCGGTTACACAAATAACGTCAAAACAAACGTTACTATAAAAAATGAAGATATGTCAACCCTTGAAGACATCGCCAGAAAATTAGGAAACAGAGCCTTCACTGACATGGTAAACTCAGAAGAATGGAAAACAGCAAAAGATAGCGGAAAAACATTCAAAAATCCATTCGCACAAAAAACCATTAAAGGTGAATCAATACCATCTAAGATTTATTCAACCAAAAGCTTCACAATCCAATGGGGTAATATAAAAAATAAAGCCGATAAAGACGCAGACGTCAAAAAAGTCTATGATAAATACGGAATTGAATGGTCAGACGGTGGCAAAATAGACCCGAATGACCCAAGAGGCCAAGGATGGGAAAACATAGAAGGTACACCATTCCAACAACACCAGACCACTGGCACCAAACGATTAGCAATCTATAATAAAAGAGAAGGTGTTAAAAAAGGCAAAACAAAATACTTCCTCAATTATCAAGATGATATCGCTGAACTCACACCAGATGAAGTTAACTACATATTCAGCCTAGCACCAACCTCAACCGAAACCAAAATGCCCAAAAGATTGCTTGACATGGAAAACCAAGAAGCAGCCCAAGAAATCTTCGCGATAGAAAACGCATATGAATTTAAAAACTTGAACCTAGAAAAAATAACCTACATCCAATGCTCAATGAAAGTCGGTGATAAAAATCTAAAATTCTCATATGTAAATAAAAACGCAGCACCAGACGGACTAGAAAGTGGAGAATTTGCACAATTCATCAACCCTAATTGATAAACAAAAATTAGAAAAATAGATAAACTCAAAAATATCCAAAAAGCTAATATTATAGATGAACATCCAATATTATTGATATCATATGATAAAATATAAAGGTTTAAATATCAGTGATGAGAAATTCATACCAGAACTTAAAAAATTCATTTCAAAGTTCGAGTCTGATGAACAACTATTGAGAAGCGGTGGCATACCCATCGACCTATTGGACCGATTGGCCCACGGATTCTCAGAAGATGATTTAACAACAATAACCCCAGACAAACTAAAGATTAAATGGAAAGATGACTTGGAAAATGTTAAATGGGAAATACGACAGAGCGGACTCACACCAAAGAAATGGGCCGAAAAAATAAACTTGTCAGAACCCATAGATGTCACATTCCGAGAAGATAAGGAACATAAGAAAGGATTCTACTTAGAAGATGGTCACCATAGATATATGGCCGCTAAAATATTGGGTAAACCACTTAATATGAATCTGGAAATCAGAACCTCACCAATAATGACAATCGCACCTAATATGTCCTACGATGACTTCCATAGATATGTGTTCAATAAACTCAATACCAAAATAACCAATGAAACAAACTCGATTAAAACCCAATTAAGAAAAAAACTTATTGAATATAAGAATATATCCAAAAAACTATTATAGTTATTAATGAAACTTTTACCGATATACGAAAACATTATAGCATCAAATGATGAATATAAAATAGACGCTTATATGAACGGAATAATATCAGAATCCGAATTCTTCAATAATCTAAAACAACTTAACGAAGGTATGGAAGATAAATTAATTAATTTCGTGGGTACAACAGTTAACAAACTTAAAAGCTATTTTAATGACCTAAAAAAATACGGAAATAAAATAGGCAAAATGTTAAATTGGATAATCGGTAAAATTAAAAACCTATACGATAAATACCCAAACCTAATTAAAGCACTGGTAATACTTACAGTTATGGTAGCATTAGTTATGGTATCAACAGCTAGTATGGCCGCAGGTGGTGAACCAATAAACATAGACCCAGAATACTTAAACATAGTGCTAGGGTATGCAAATGAAACCAACGTGGACGCACAATCATTAGCAATGCTGATTGACGCTAAAGATGGGGTGGTTGACGGCAAAGAATGGAACGCAAATGATATTAAGAATACCTTCGAAAATCTAAGACGTGAAATGGGTGAAGTACTTAACAATATGAAAAATAAAGACAATACCAGTGGTAACGTTTACCTGTTAATCGATATGTTCAAAGAAATGGGTGATAAATTGGTCGGGTATGCAATTGAAACTACCAAGACCACAGATATTGATGGTAATATCACCTCCGCTAGTAAAACCTACAACATCTTCAGTAAATAACAAATGAAAATATTACCAATATATGAATCGTTAATCAATTCAGACCAAAGAGCCTTTTAAACACCTAAAAAATACCAAAATTTTTTTCCAGGAATTTTTTTAACCCACCCCCATTTTTTATATCCATTACAATTTTACCGAAAATAAACACAAAACGTAAACCAATATACGTAATCTATTTACCCACCCAATTTACCCATCAGTAAATTTTACCAATATATACACACCTTAATTTTTTTCCCAAAAATTTTTAAGGCCACCCCCATAAAAGATATTCATTTCGATTTTAGGGAAAGGCGACCTTTGAAATATTGCAAAAATCTCCCAAAAATTTTATTTACGTAATCGCCCCCCACTATATAACAACGTATAGGGGGGTATGTAAGAGGGTTTACGGGAGGGAGGGGTACGGAGGGAGGGGATATACCAGCCCTGGTACCTATAACATTGTGTCTAATGCACTAACTTATTTTAACCATATCAATACCTATCTGAATAAATTGAGTGCTTTAGAGGGCTTTAATAACGTGCATACGTTTTATGGTAAAAAAAAACCTGCAATTTCTTGCAGGTTTCATTTTTTTTTGTTATTGGGGTTTAGTTGAGTTCCAATGTTGCCCCGTTCGCGTTTACGGCTTTCAGTTCGCTAACTTTGTACTGACGGTATTTCGGGGTTCGTAGTTCCTTGCGAATGATGTCTTTAGCGATTGTCAAAGGTCTGCGAGTATCTTCTTTATATTCGCCTTCGGTCTTAACAACCTTTGTGCCGTTTACCTTTGTTCCGTACACGTAAAGTTCTTTTGTTTCGTTGTGAACTTTGATACCTTTAACAAGGTGCGTATAAGCGTCTTTTTGACCGTTGCTCATAGCTTTGTTTGGCTTGATAGCTGCGGCAAGTAGTTCTTCTCTTGCTTCTTCCAACAAAATGTTGTCAATGCCTTCGTAGTTGTGGTTCAATGCTGAAACGTCAAGTGTTTTGAGCGTTTCGATGTCCTTAGCTTTGGCGTTTTCGTAAGATACGCCTACGTTGATTGTAACATCTTGTACTTCGCCTTGTGCGTTCGTATAATCTTTGATACGAACAAAGGTGCATCCGTTTGTTTTGCTGAAAGAAACGATTAGGTCAAGTAAGTTGTTCATTGTGTTGTTGTTTTAAGATTACGGCAACAAATGTAATGCGAAAAAAATTACTGTGCAAGTTTTTTTTTATGAAAGTTTTTACTACTTTTGCAGCAATCGTTTAAATACATCATCAATATCTTCGGGCATATATGTTATAGCGATATATCCTAAACATATTCGTGTGCTTGATTTACCTTTTTTATAGTAGAATCCGCCATATTTACCCCAAGAAAAAATCAGACTACCTTTCATATTGTTAGTCTTTGGAGTTTGAAGATGATTTGAATAGTATGGCTGATAGCATATTCAGACCGAGTGCTTGACCGAGAGTAATTTCGTGAAGTGATGTGAATATATCGGGCATAATCCAATTCCAAATTAGGTATGTTGGTACAGCCATTACGATAGCTATCCCGAATAGCATTAGTAGTAGTATTACGCCACCGAATAGAGTTTCTAAGAAATTTTGCATTTATTATTGTTTTAGAGGTTTATGCAAAAATACAAAAAGATTTTGATATGTGCAAATTGGGGTGTATTGTGTACACAATTGTGTACATATTAAAATGTTAGGTGCAATTAGTTTGTTGATTGGGATTCAATTCACCAAAAAGGTTTAAATTTAATCATCTGCATAAGCAACTCAGCATTAACTTTTGGACATCGGTGCGCTTTATGTCCTTTGCTTCCACACTTAGTACAAGTTATTTTTTCTTTGTTTTCTTTCATTTTTATTACCTTATTTAAATGATTTTCATTGTGTTTTTGTTTGATGGTATAAAGGTAAGAAAAAGATTTTAATTATGCAAATTAAATGCTAATTAAATGATATGAAACAGTGCCGAATAATAATGACTCAATTCGACAAACCGCTCTTTTGATTGTGCCTCTATTGATTTCACCGACCAAGAAATTATAATAGTCTTTGGTTATTTCATTCGCATGAGATGCTGGTACGGTGTATATTGCTTCTTTTGGTAACGTGAAATTTGTCTTTTCCATTTCGTTGTGTTTGATGGTATAAAGGTAAGAAAAAAAATGGAACTACCAAATAGCGTTGAACCATTCGTCAAATCTTTCAATTGTAGCATCTTCATGATTCTGTGCGCCCATTCTATATGAGACTTTTGCTATTTTGTAAACCTCCGCTCTCGTCCAACTGTCCTTAATAGGATGAATAGTGATTTCGTTGTGTGAGTTGACTTTAGGTCGAGTAGGATTTTCTCCTATATTTCCCCATTCAGAAGGCAAAAGAACATCTTTCCATTCTCCATTTAAAGCTCTTCTCTCATACTCCACTTCTACTTCATCAATACTCCCTTTCCTACAATATTTTTCGATGAATGATTGTGGAATTTGAGGTATTTGAATGATAGCCTGTCCAAGATGCCCATTCTGTTGAGTATAATACAAATCAGGGTCAGTTGTAGCGATAATCTTTTTAGGATTTTCCACTACATCTCCTTTTGAATAAGGTCCAAATACTGCTCCTCCAATATCCTCAATACAATAATCACCCTCTTTTATCTCATCATCTGTGACGATGTATAAATTGAATGGTTGATACTTCTCTTTGTATTCACCACTTACATGAGTGTGAATAAGTTGACCATTTGTTGTTTTCCAAATAGTACCTGATTTATTATCGGTTTGTAGAATGATTACCTTTGCTTTCTTTTTCACGGTATCTATATTTAATTTGATTACGTGGGTAAAGTTAAATAAAAAAAATGGAACTACCAAATGATAGTTCCATTTTAATTCAGATATATGGTTTATCTTACTTTGTTAGGACGAAAGGTATTTGTCCGCTTGCGTAAGTACCATTGATTTTACCATCCCATTTTTCGATAGCCATAGCTTGTAGAATTTCGGGTGTAAGACCTTTAGACCTGATAAGTGCTTGTTCAGTTTTCAATCGTTCAAGTTCGTTGGCTTTTTTCTGTTCCAAGATTTTTGATTCGAGTACGCTGATATTTGCATCTACTTCGTTTCGGGTGTCGATTTTATCACTTACTTTGGCGGTAAATTCAAGTTGTGCTTGAAAGGTTCGCAGTTGAAAACCTACTTCTTCAAATTCTTTGGCTACTTCAATTTCCAATGCTTTTTCAAATGCTTATTGTCCACCTGTTGCCATAAGACTATCTGTATGATATGCTCTTGAAAATTCTTTAATAAGGTCATCAATACGCGGTTCAAGAATGTTATCTTCAATAGCGTCCAACATACCATCACTATTACCATCTAATCGGCTACCTGCAAAAGCGATGTCAATACATCTTTCTTCAATAGCTTTATAGCTATATGTTGGTCTTGCGGTGAATTGTGTATTGTTGGAGGCTTTCAGAACCAATGGTTGACTAAAGCCACCACGTTGGTCATAAAGTGGTACTTGGAATAGTTCCATACCTGGTGCTACTGTCCAAATTCTACCTTTTACGAGTGAATAATCACTTTTACCGTTCTGTCCAAAATTCTGCATAAGGACACCTTGATGGTTTGGTGCAACACGGCTACACGATGAGATTGATACAACGGCAACGATTGCGATTAGAATGTTAAAAATTTGTTTCATTGTTTTTTAATTGTTTTTATTGGTTAATGATTTGATTATTTGTTGGGTTAAGAATACAATGGATAGGATAACCCAAACGATACCAATCCAAGGGTTAACGTGATTGAACACAAATGGTGATAATAGTAATGGAACTAAAATCAATATCCATTTGATTGTGTGTCCATAAGGTTTTAAACTTTTCATATATCTGAATTTTGATTACGAATGTAAAGGTATGAAAAAGATTTTAATTATGCAAATGGTTTTTGAAATCTTTGATAATAATCAACCTCATCACCATTTAATATGTCATTAAACTCTTTGTTGGTAATTAGATTTGCGGTTGCGATTGGAAAATTGTAATTTGCCCCACCTACGATAAAGTTTTTTCGTTTACCACATTTACATTCATAAATGATGTTTCGATGATTGAAGCTAAGATATTTGGATACGATAGGTTTAGTGAACCTACATTGATGTTTGAATAATTTTGATAGACACATCACGCAAAGTTTTTTCTGAACCAATTAAGTTTTTTCTTATTCAGTTCGTCATATCGTTTGTATTCCTTTGAATTTTCTTCTTCGGGTGTGAATATCACGAACATATTTCCTTTGAATAGGAGTGATTTAAGGCATTGATATTCCAATGCTTCTTCGGGTGTAAATGCTTGACCTTCCATTGTTTCTTGTTTTAAGATTATGGTATAAAGGTAATAAAAGATTTTTAATTATGCAAATTAAAATAAAAGAAAAATCCCCAACCTAATAAGGTCAAGGGATTTTCCCAAACTAAAACAACACAATATATTTTTATGAGCCAATGGGCATTGGTCTTTTTTCGGGATTATAATAACTTTCAAGACTTTGCTTTGTTGGTTGCGCTTGTGTATATCCGAGCATCGTATATTCGGGAATCCATTTACTGTTGGTTACAACGCTATCCATATTCACCATTTGTTTGACCTTTGGTTCGTGTTCGGTAATTGTAAGACCTCTTGGTGATTCTGCAATTATATATGTTCTACCTTCATATTTTAGGTCATATATTACAAGTTTACCATCAATGCCAACTTGTTGAATGATTGTTGGTGCAGTTTTTGACGATTCAATCACGGTAAATGTATTGTCTTTAGCTTTTTGTATTCTATCGACTTTACTACAACTTGTAACTGCAATTGCCAATACTGTTAGCAACATTCCGATTAGGATAAAAGTACTTTTTTTCATTTGTTTTTGTTGTTTAAAGATTATGGTATAAAGGTAAGTAATTAATTCGTAACCACCAAATTATTTTATGCGCAAAAAGCGGCAACGGCAAACGCTATAACCATATATATGATAAGCATTTTATTTGCGTCAGCATCTGCGTTACTTCTGCTCACTTTCCAATCTTCAAAGTTTTTCATTGTGTGTTGTGTTTTGATTCGTTGGTAAAGGTAAAAAAACATTTTCAAACTACCAAACCAATTATAAGATTTCTTTTTAAATCTTTAACTTTTTTAAGAAAATGGCTCTGTAACCATATTAAAACCAATTAGTTACCAAAAGGTGTGTATATATTCTAGTTAGTGGCAAGTGCTACCATCCGTCTGTAAACTCGGCAATAGTTGTTTCACCTTCTTTAACTTCGGCATAATTAATTCCCAATTCGTTAACGGCATATTCTTTTCCTGCTGTTACGTAAAATCTGTAAATATCATCAGCGTTTCCACCAACACTTACATAAATTGATTTGCCGTTAAACTCTCCTATAAATGAGAATGAGTATTTGTAATAAGAGGTAAAAACAACTTTTACCTCACCATACATTTCTAAAAATTCTTTTTCGTTTAATTTTGACATTTTCGTTTAATTTACCGCACCAGCCACTAACAGCGGTTTGGTGCTATTATTTTGGCTATAAAATTTATCTTTAAAGGCAAGTGTCTGTAAGCCAAAATAACAGACACCAAGCCGCAAAACGTTGTGGTGCATTATCGCAATTCCTCAAGCTCGTCTTTTACCGCCTCCCAAAATCTACGCCTATAATCTGTGTATGAGAATCCCGCCCTACATTCAGCTATTTGCTCATCACATAATACTTGTCCGCAATCAATAGCCTCTTCATGTTTACTGCCACAATCTACCCTAATTTGGTAACACATTTTATCGTAGATTTCTCTTGCTTTTTCTTTAGCTTCCATTTTCAAACAAATTAACGCACCACAACAATAAATAAAATGAATAGCGCATGGGTGCTTTATGCTTCTATCCAAGTGTAGCGTGCGCGCTACTGCATTTTATTAGAGCCGTTATGGGCAATTTAAATAATTCTTATCAATCATATCAATTATTTCCTCAAGCATATCCTCTCTGCCAAATTTAACACCATCGTTCCAATCATCCCAAGTAACGTTTTCTTTTACATTGGCAAGTCTTTATTAAATATTGTAATGGTCAGCTATTGTGATACTGATGGTGTCAGAATTTGCATTGATATAATCTTCCATACAATCGTATTCAGATTGGTTTTCATCATTGAAATCGGAATCCAAGAACTTGATTAGTTCATCAACCAAGATTGGATAGGTGATGTCGTAAGGTGCATCTTCAACACATTCATTCATTATGAGATAGAATAGTTGGCTAAAGATTAGGAATTGATATTCTGTGTATTTCATTGTTCGTTGTGTTTGATGGTATCAAAGGTAAGAAAAAGATTTTGATTATGCAAATAATTATTGTGCCATTTGATAAAATCAACAACTCTAACCAAACATAACTTAATGTCTACTTGGCTCATTGCTGAATCTATTTCGGCTTTAAGTTCATCAAATTCGATGGCACTTGGCGGAGCATCCAGTCTTAAATCCTCTATCTTACGAACCACTGGCATTAGTGAATCCCATGAGGTGTCGTAGGTCATGGCTCTATCCACCATCACCAAACTCAAATCTGTATCTGAAGGATAATCATAGGCAAGGAATTTACTTTCTTCCATTACTTGATAACCCATAAATTCGGCTACTATTCGCTTACGCTCGTCTATGCTTGTCATTGTTCGTTGTGTTTGATGGTATCAAAGGTGAGAAAAAGATTTTGATTATGCAAATTAAAATGAGTTGATTTGCACTTTATTTACTACTTTATTATATACCCACATATCCATAGCATATACAACAAAGTGCCTACCATCGGTTGTTGATATTTTGAACCTATCGAATTTCCAAGTGGCTTCGTGTGAATTTGGTGTTTTTTCAATGGGTTCGCCAAAGGTTCGGTTAATGGTGATTGTTTCTGATAGAAATGTACCTTGATATGTCATTGTTGTTGTTGTGTTTGATGGCATCAAAGATAATAAAAGATTTTTAATTATGCAAATTAAAATAAAAGAAAAACCCCCAACCTAATAAGGTTAAGGGGCTTTTCATTGGCAAGAAAAAAGCATCGTTATGCTGTCCAAGAATGTCCGCAGTTTGGGCATTTGATACAATTAACCATTTTGGTTTCAAACTCAACCTCACCACGTAGGAATGATTTTCTTACGTTATGAAAATTGACCAATCCTTTTGATGGTTTGCCGATTGTCCCACAATCTCTACAAACCCTTGTTTTTTTCACTACTGCTGTTGTTTCCATAGTTCTGTTGTTTTGTTTGATTACGTTGGTAAAGGTAAGAAAAAGATTTTGATTACACAAATTTATTTTTGTGTTTTTCTTTTCGGGAATAGGTTTTTTTTGACCTATGTACTTTATGGGTTGCTGTCCACCCATTACCATCAACCAAAGATTCATCTCTTGATACCTTTCGGTTCATCTTGATAATTTGGTCTTCGGTTATTTTAAGTTGCTTTGCCATTTGTTAGTTGTTTTGATAGTGTAAATATACAACTATTTTATATAACCACCAAATGTTTTTTGATAAAATGTAAAAGGTCGGCACATTTCATCGTGCCGACCCATTCTCATTTAATTCGTGAAAGGTGATGCCTACCCTTCATATAGTTCAATCTCAATGGTTAGCTAATCCATTTTGACCGATTAAGATAGGTTGCCTAAACCCATCAACTTTTTTTTAGTTGACACTTGGGCATCTCAAGTGGAGGGTTTCTTTTTTTACGTCTAATCCTATGTACCCACAAGTTTGGATAGTACGGAGCGTTTATGGTAAGGCAATTCACGCACAACCGTTCTGAACTGATTGTGAGACCTTTAACTCCACGTTAAAGACCCGTATCTCTCTTGACCCGTTGGTTCAGAATACTTTTAATACTTTCAAAGAACAAGACAAAGGTAATAAATACTTTTGACTTATGCAAATCTTTTTTTGAAATTATCATCTGCCTCCCACCACAGGAGGATGTATAATTCGATTCTAACGTGGTCTTTTACAAATCAACCGCTAAGTCAATCTTGGAATCGAGTTTATTTCAATCACAGATTATACACTTTCAAACAGACAACGCCCTTTGGTGTCGGGCTGTCAGGCTCTATACCCGACTGTCTGCTGAAACAGATGAATTTCAATACTTTCAAAGAACAAGTCAAAGGTAATAAATACTTTTGACTTATGCAAATATTTTTTTAATCAGTTGGTGCATCGGTGAGCATACTGATGTTTCTCACTATTTATGTGCCAGTTATGCTATGGTTAACCAAGCTACTAATCCTTCACTTAGACTATCATCTCCAACTGATATGTTTCAAAGAACTGATACAAATGTAGTGATTATTTCTCAAACCACCAAATGTTTTTTTGTTTTTTTTCAGACGTGCTTAATCCATTTTAGTGGTACAACATCTTCAACAGTATTGCAATATCTGATTTCGATTGAATCATCAATTTGTCTGAATTGATAAACCTCACCCGCGTGATTTTGTTCAAGGTGTTCAATCAAATCCCTTTCGTTATTGGCAACGAGAATTAAATCATCATTAAAAATTCGTTCCCAAATGAATAATACTTTGTTCATTGTGTGTCGTGTTTTGATTACGTTGGTAAAGGTAAGAAAACATTTTCAAACCACCAAACTAATTATAAGATTTCTTTTTAAATCTTTAACTTTTTTAAGAAAATGGCTCTGTAACTATATTAAAACCAATCACTTACCTAAAGGTGTGTATATATCATAGTTATAAGCAAGGCAAAGACGCACCGATTGAACGTCAGTGCCAAACTTGAAATTACTCATTGTAACTTTCTTCGCTTCCAGTATCTTCTCCAATTGGATTTTCAAATCCATATTTTACGGCAGTCGCTTTAAAAATTGGCAATCCATACATAGGGTAGTCGTCAAAATCTTCTAAGCCTTCTTCTAAAATCCAATTCCACATTTGCACAACTTCCGCCATAAGTCCTGCGGAAATACCTCTTTGGTTTAATGCTTTTTCAAAGCCAAAGGCAACATCCTTTTCTAATTGAATTAAAACGTTTTCTTTTGTAAATTCAATGTGCTTATGTGTTCCAACATATTCATATTTCAATTCTAATCCAAAATCTTTTAATTCTTCTTCTGGTATGAATTGCATTAATCTTGACAAATCTCTACCATCAATAGTTTGTGATTTGTACATTTCTTTTACTTGCTGTAATGTTTTCATTTTTTTTGTTATTTGAGTTTAAAAATTAAATTAAAATGCCCTGCTTATAACACGCAATAAAGCACATTTGGCTGTAAAGTTCGGTGGTAACTTGACAAGTTAGCGTAAGCCAAACGTGCCTTATTGCCAACCGTTAGGCACAATTCAAAGTTAATTAAAATATATGACACCACCAAATAATAATGTCATATATTTTCAATAGTTCTGAATTAGCGTTAATTTGAATTTTGGGTTATAATAGCCACCCGAACATTTACCGCAACTACTTGTTCTTTTTCTTTCTCTATGGGCTGGAAATTCACAACCATTAGGACAAAGCAACGTGTATTTTGATTTTGGTTGGTTAATCTTATTACCATCGTAACAACGATTGCCATCACAACCTATTGCCCAAGCAATGTTTTTCCAATAAGTGCCGTGTCCCTTACCTTCTGAACCATAGAAATAAACAGCAAAGGCATGAGCCAATTCGTGTAATATGGTATCAGTTATCTTGGTTTCAAGTTTATCCAAGTTAATCTCACAAATCGGTCTTGAAAGTGTTATTTTACGCTTTCCGTATTTACAAGCACCAAACCGATTCTTTGCATTATCAAACTCAAAAGTATAACCCAAAGTCCTTGCACAAACGGTTTTCTTTACCCCGAACAGTTTAAAGGTGAACTCTTGGTTCAACAATTCATTTGCTCTATCCTCAACGTCTTTTAATGTTCTTTGGTTCATTGTGTTGTCTTTTGTTTACGTTGGTAAAGATACTAAAATATTTTAAACAAACAAGGGCTGAGGTGAAAATATTTTTCACCCCAACCCAAACAAAACAACAACAACTTATACTTCCGTGCTGAATACATCAATGATGTCATTCACACTTGTTTCTTTATTTTGCAACAACGCAATCACTTCACCAAGCATTTCATAGTAAAGTTCATCACCTTTCATTTGCTCAAAGGCGGCTGAAAGTTTTTGCATTGGCGAAAGTACTTTGTCCTTTACAGCACCTTTCTTTTGTGCCACTTTCTGAACTTGCTTTTTGGTTACTTTCTTAACCTTACCATTTGGCAATACTTGCGCATTGGTAATTGCAGTTTCAATGATTTCAACAACGTCCTCACCTTCACCCACTTCACGGATAATCTGCGTTACAGTTGTTGCTGAAATGCTACCATTCTGAATAGCATTTTTGATTTTCTTTGGTGCTTCGGCAAGTTTCAAACCGTTGTAAACGTGTGGTAACGATTTCCCAACACGAGCAGCAATTTCCTTTGGTTCATAACCAAGTGCAACCAATCGCTTGTAAGTTTCGGCTTCTTCCAAAGGTGTCAATGGTTTCTTATCAACGCCCGTGATAACCATTTGGAACAATCGGTCTTCCGCATTTGCCGATGTCTTAATGAGTTTCACGTATGGAATCTCGTGTCCTTTTTCAATAGCCATTTGAATAGCTTTGAACCTACGGTGTCCATCAGTAAGAACATATTGTTCTGAACCTTGAACTTTGTAACCCAATACTGGTTCAATTTGACCATTTGCGATGATTGAGTTCATCAACCCTTCCAAATCACCGTAGTCCTGACGAACATTAAAGCCATCCTCAACCACAATGTTGTTTGGTGATACACTCATCAAATCACCTCGTTTTGTTGCCAATGTTTCCATTTGTTTAATTGTTTTTAGTTAGTAATTGTTTAACGATTGTAAAGGTAAGTAAAAGATTTTGATTACACAAATAATTTAATGAAAAAAGTTTTTCTCAGGTGTCAATCGATAACAAGGTATTGACGTACATTTGTAGTTCAATGATTCATTGGTGAACCAACTTGGCTTGTCTTTATCTTTATGTACCTTTGATATGAAACATCTGTTAAGACCAATATCATAGAATATGAAATAATCTTTATCATTGAAATACTCATTTTCCCGATATTGGAAACCATCCATATTACGTTCCGCTAATACCTTTTGAATAAGACCCAATGAAATGTTACGCATTTCACTTGAACCAAATAAAGCAAATGATAATTGATTTAATAGTGATTTCATAACACCAAAGATAAGTGATTAAATTGAATTATCCAAATCTTTACTTACACGATTCAGTAAATTATTGAAACCTGCCATCATAACCTTATTACTAAGTTTCAAAGGTTCTTTGGTTTTCTTATTCACAACAAGACCAAGCAAACTTGTAGTTAAAATGATGTTAAGTTCTTTACTATCCAAGTTAGGGTCGCTCATAACTTTAATAGCCAAATCCTCATCAGTTAATTCTAATGCTTTGACCATTGTCAACTTATTGTATGCCTCTGTGCTCATTTGTCCCGTTATTTGTTTTTGTTGACACAAACATAGGGAACTTTTATATAACCACCAAATGTTTTTGCAAAAATATTTTAAAATAATTTTTGTGTGAATGTTTGGTAGTTTCAGAATTATTACTATCTTTGTTGTGTCGATGTGAATAACGAGACGGGCGGCTACTGAAATAATAAGCTGAGGAGTTCTAAGGGAACCTGCCCTATACTCTCGTGAAATAATTTGCAAAGGTACAAACTATTTTTGAATTTACCAAATATATTTGCATTTGGATATTAAAAATGTTTTTCGTATCTTTACTATTACGTACCTAAATTTTTGGGTGATTATGGGTTAAAAAAAAAGACTACCGTTTCCGATAGTCTTTTCTTATCAGTTGATAACGGTTAGACCGTTACCAAGTTATCAAAGTAGACCAACTTTTCAGATGCTCTTGTTAGCTTAACCTCATCAGATGCTCTTGAACCCGATGCTTCAACTCTACGCGATAGGTAGTTGGTAATAGCCGCGTATGCCGTGTAGAGTGATGGTTCAAGACCCAACTCATCATTGTATGCCAATTCACGGTTAAATGCTTCTTTTAACTCATCGTATCGGTAATGCGATGGAACGCTTTTCGGTTCGAGTGCCAACGCTTTTCTGAAGCTATCCAAAGTCCAATCACCAACTTGTGATTTCGGCAACTCTTGTTCAAAGAACCATTTGTTCAAGTGAAACTGAATATCAGTCAATGACATTTTTTGCTCATCCATTGCTTCATCCCGTGATTGTACTTGCTTGAACAATGACATGAAACCGTCAATACTCTGTTCCATCAATTTCAAACTTTCCACGTAGTTAAATGTATGTGGAATTTTGATTTGGTTGTCCTTATGAACAGTTCTACTTGAAACCATACCATTAGTGCAAACCAAACGTACTTGTTTGATTGATAGGAAACCTCTACCGCCACCGTTATTAGGTACGGTAATGAATAGACTGTAATTGCTATCGCCTACCTTAGATGGTTTGTTTCCGAACTCAACATTCAAACCGATAACCTCACCGTTTCGATGTGTGAAAGTTGAAACATTATGACCTTTGTCAATAAAGACATTTCCAAGGTTGGAAAGGTCGGCAGTCTTAACAAGGTGGTACGATGATTTCGGGCAAGTAATGATTGTACCATCCTCACCGAATACAGTACGGAAGTTAGATTTAGACCCGTCACGATTAAGTAGTGCTACCTCATCGTACTCGAATTGAAAAAGATTGTTGTTGTTCATTTGTTATTGTTTTTAGTTAGTAATTATTGAACAGTACAAATATAGGGAACTTTTATATAACTACCAAATCAAAGTTATTAACAATTGTATTTTTTTTTGTTAATAAGTTTTATTAGGAATTGTCAATTTTTTGTTGTACCTTTGCACTTTTTTTTAAAAAAATATAAAGCGCCAACCAGTATACTCTTTCGACTTTTTCAAGCCAGACCCGTCTCTGTTTCCAACCGACATGACAAAGGTAATAAAAAAAGTGAGACTACCAAAAGATAATCTCACTTTTTTAAAAATAATTTGGGCTTACGCTGTAGCCCAAATTGTGTCCTTGTAAGCCTTTAATTGCTCCAAGACCTTATCTTTACCACCCGTAACGCCAAAGTATGTTTTAACGTCATTTAAACGCCAAAATCGGTGTGGTTTGATACCTTTGGTGAATAGACTTACGTCTCTGATTGAAACCACCAAGTTGTAATACGCTCTGCTTGAGGTATTACCATTGATTAACATTTCAACCTCAAGGTCTTTTTGGAACTGAGTTCCGTTAATCTGCTTTTGAATCTGTTGTGTTGTCATTTGTTGTTTGTTTTAATTGTTTGACAATACAAATATAATAAATTATTTAATACCAACAACAATTAAGACAAAAAAAAAGCCCTTTCGGGCTTTCTTTTATTTTACCATATCTTTGAGTTCCTTTTTGATACGCCTTGCGGTTTCACCTTTCCAGCCCGTTGCGTTTGAAAGGAAATAAAGGACTATGCTTTTGCCCGAATCAAACATGAAGTTATCTGTTACCTTATCCAATGATTCCATTGCTCTAAGGTATGGAACTGCACCGAAATTAACATTTATCCAATCACGCTTGATGTCGTTAGCGATTTCATAAAGTGGTCTTGTTGTTGTCATTTGTTGTTGTTTTAATTGTTTGACGATACAAATATAATAAATTATTTAATACCAACAACAATTAAGACAAAAAAAATGAGGATAATAATTATTATCCTCATTTACATATAGTGTAATCGTATTTTCGTCAACTATGTCTACGTGATTCGTCATTAAATTGTGAGGTAGTATCAGATTCAAACGGTTGTACCTTTAAAATATTACGATAGCTACTTAGAAAGTTTATTCGCCAACCCCATACAGTTAGTTTATATGTTTCTCCAACGTGAAGTTTACCTTGAAGGTCTGAACTGTTGAATTTAAAAAACGGTATCATATCATCCGTATTTTCAAATACTTCATTCTCGGTGAATACAAGGTATTTACTGGTTGTGAGTTTACCATTAGATTCAACGATACGTTCTTTTTCAGTAACAGTAACAACAATATCAGTTACTGTTGAATACTTTAGGAATTGCACACTGAAAAGTAACATAAATACTCCAACTGCGGTAAAAATAATAAGACTTCTCATTTGTTTTTTGTTTTTTTGGTTAATAATTGTTTGATGATACAAAGATAGTGAAATATTTTAATCCACCAAATGTTTTTCAACAAATTCTTTAACTTGTTTCATGTAGTACGAATTTAGATATTCTGATGCCTCACTATACAAGTTAATAATACCTTTGTTCTCGTTCAAATTAAAAGTATGTATAGCAGTAAAAAATGGTTTAGGGTTATTTAGACTATTTCTTACTGATAGTGTAGCTAAACGGTCTTTAATTGATAGTACTAATACTGAACTATTTGGTTCTTCTCGTAAATTCCAACATCTTGTAATTGTCAACGACATATTGATTTTTGATTGGTTATACCGACAAAGATAGTGAAATATTTTAATCCACCAAATATGACATTAAAATATTTTCATTTGTATTTGTTAAATTAAAATCCCATCTTTGCACCAAAATCAAGTGCAACATATAGACCAATGACCAATGTGACCATGAAGACAGTTCCTTCAATCACATCTCGTTTGTTTTCTTTAATGTACTTTTTAACTTCTTTTGCCATTATGATGTTGTTTTAATGTTTGATGGTGCAAAGATAAACAAAGGTTTTTAATTGAACAACTTTTTTATTCAATTATTTTTCACTATCTTTGTCATCAAGGAATTTTAAGTATTCGGTAATATCCATTTTAAGTACCCACCTAAGACCTGATATTTCAGCCCATAGTTCCTTTTGTTGTAGGTGTAGTTGTTTTATCTCACCTATCGTAATACCACTATTAGCGTTCTTAAGAAACTCACGATTTTCATCGTATTCTTTTGATAGTTCCTTAAGATATTGTTTTACTTCTTGTTCTGTTTTCATACCACAAATATAATGAATTTTTCGCATATAGTGTACACAATTGTGTACATATTATTGTCCTATTTTGTCAACTCGTACCAAATCAGTTACTGGGGTATTAAGTAATGTATAATCACTATCATAAATGATTCCATCCTTAACACAGAGCATATGACCTTTTACACCAACAAGATAAGTTCCTTTCATATTCATAATATCACGTACTTGATATGAATTATCCAATACACAAAGTTTCTTTAATTCACCATAAAGGTCTGACCTTGTTACATCAAGTTTCGTTAATCTATGACCATATATGATATTATCCTTGTCAAATAATAGTGCCAAATAAATCCACATAACACCATCTTGATATTTTCTACCAAGTTGGGTTTTAGCCAAGTCATACGCTTTAGGATAATCAATATCCAATGCAACCATAAAGGATATTGGAACACAACCTTTAGTATCTTCCAAATAAAAGGTGTCATTATAACAACGTTCGTTTTTTATGAATACTGAATTAACCCATCTACCCGAATCTATGTTTGGAATTGATGTGTAGGTTTCATAAAGATTGATTGTTAATTTGCATAATAGCAAAAACAATAATGTTATGTTTATGCCAAATAGAAATGATAATAAAAAGTCTTTCATATTGTTTGATTTGTTTGTTCAATACAAATATAATAAAAGATTTTTAATTGACAAAAGAAAAGGGTGACCTTTTTTCAAAAGTCACCCAATTCCCCTCTCAACAACAAACAACAGTAAACAAACTATTATTTTAATTTCCTTAGATTAAAAGGTTCTCCCGATAGGTCATAATCGAATTCATAACCCAATGGTTTAAGTTCCTTCAATAACCGTTCACATTCACCATACATATTACCTTCATCGCTGAAGCTATTTATGATTTCTTGAACATTTGTTGGCAATTCATCATAATGTTCAAATAGGTCTTTCGTTTCAGTTTCCATTTTCAGAATGTGGTATTAGATTTAAGTGAATTTCGTGTCCTCTATCTTTACCTTCCTTATCAATCCCCATATAAATAGGGTCAACATCGAAATCATAAAGGTCTTCATAAGCAACCGTATCGTGAACTGAAATTACAACAAAATCATCGTCATCAAATTCAGCCAATCGTTCTATTAGTTCTTTTTTTGTCATACCTCAAAGATAGTGAATTATTCGTCAATATCAAAATGTTGCCCAACATAATATGCTATTGTGTCCCAAGTGATACCATATTCACAATCACCATTTTGCTCAATGGTATAGGCAATTTCACGAGCATCATCTTCTGAACATTCAACACCCATTTCTTCCGCTTTGGATATAATATCGGGCAATGACCAATTCAACCCGAAATATCCCGCTTCGTTATATTCGTTAAGGATATTGAATTTATCACGAATATCATCAACGAATTGTTTAAGTTTCTCAAACTCAACCGATGGGTCGTTTTCAATCCAATCACCATTCTGATTGGCTTTCAGCATTTCAGCTAATTCTTTAAGTTTCTCTAAAACCATTTTCTTTATTGTTTAATTGTTTGACTGATACAAATATAAGAAAAACTTTTTAATCCACCAAAAGATTCCTAACTTTTTTTGTCATTTCTGATATGGCATTGAAATCCCAAGTTCGGATATATCCCGTTGAACCAACAACCCTTCTATGTTCCATTATAATACCACTTGCACCATAGCCACCACCATATTGTGTTGTTTGAATAGCACCTTCATAAACCGTAAGGTTAAACTGAAATACAGTATTCTTCGCTGTTGAACCATAAGGATTCTTTATTATCTTGCCATATATAACAATGGTCTTATCACCAATATCCTCAACATATTTCAGATGGTCGTCATAACCGTAATACTTAGTTAATTCACCATTACCAATAACCCTCATAACATTGAATAGGTCTTGTGTTGATGGACTTTTCTGTGCATTGGATTCTTCAATACTTTCGGGAATCATAAAATATGAATCACCGATTAACTGAATAGGTGTGCGACCATAACTTTCGTGATACTTCTGAAAATACATTATCTTGTTTTAATTGTTTGACAATTCAAAGATAGTAAAACTTTTTAAACCACCAAACGATACTTATTGATGTTCTTAAAACTTTTTCTACCTTCAGCATCAATAAAACACCAACCACAAGGTGTATTATAAAATTGTTTCACAATGCGAACACCATCACTATTCAAATTATTACCAAATACCGTTAGGTCTGGTTGAACTTTATCACCTATTGATATAACTTCACCAAATTCAGTCTTAATCGCGTATATGCTATCGTTTGCCATTTGTTTAAGAGTTTAATTGTTTGACAATTCAAAGATAGTAAAAAAATCGGGACTACCAAACGATAACCCCGATAATTTTTTAATTTCTCTTCAAAATAACCAATATCATTGGTGATTTATCTGAATAGGTGAATTCTTCAACAATCTCAAAATCAGTTACACCCGAAACACATTGGAAAAACATTCTAACCGCATTGGTATTATCATTCACCCTAATAAATTGACCCGTTACATCTGAATACATTCGATTCAATTTGGATACCATAGGTGAATTTGACCTTGTTCTATATAACGTAACAGCAATTACACCACCCTTCTTTACTATATTATTTGAACAAGCATGAAGTATCTCTTGTTTATAGGTTTCAAACCTACCACAATAATCCAATATTAAATGTGAATATTCATCCTCTTTGGCACTTAATATCAAATTACCAACAGATGTTTGATGGCATACATTGTTTGTACCATACCAATCACTCTTGGCTACCATCTTCTTGAAATACTCAGGATTATTATCACAAGCAACATACGAAAATCTCTTGGATACTTCGTTATTGATTATGCGCTCCATTCGCCATTCTGATGATGGTAAGGTCAATATCTTACCACAACGATACTTAGCAAACTTAATTGCTAATAATATTCGCTCCCTCGCACTAAGTTTACCATCACCGCAAAAATTATTGAAATCTGAATGAATCGTTTCACTAATACCAAGTTCAGACTGTAATTTTGCAAAATAATCACCACCAAATCGTTTATATGCTATTAAAACACCAGCAACTTGTGATTTGGTTAAACCTTGTGCTTCAGCAATCTCAGCATTAGTGGCTGTTGGTACTGCTAATTTTGCTACAATGATTTCATTTTTCTGTTGAGTAGTTAATGCCATTTGTTTAAGAGTTTAATTGTTTGACAATTCAAAGATAGCAAAACTTTTTAAACCACCAAAACTTTTATAAAAAAAAACGGTGACCTTTTACAGCCACCGTTTCACATGAACCGATGTAATCATCAAACAACAAACAAATGAAGGCTAATAGAAATCACAAGTTTCGGTTCAGAACTTGGTAGCCTTCGGACAAATATTTTTCCCTCGTATTGTGTAACGCTGTTACACCTTGTGGTGTCTTTTTCATTTTGGCAACGGAGTATTTAAAACTAACCAACATAATCTTATCATCCTTCTTAATCAACAAACCCTTATTCTGATTTTGGCTTACAGTATCATACTCATATACCATACCAAATATATCAGCTTCAACATCCAAATTATCATATTTGGCAATATCTGCATATGTCTTACCTTTGACTGGGTAAAGCATATTCCCACCACCTTGACCATCATTCTTTACCGTTGCCATATGAACACCATTATCATACAGTTCAGCAACGAAACAAGGCGTTTCCTCTGACATTTCATCAAAGTATTTTACTTTTTTAAGAGATAAATTCATTTTGTTTAGATTTTAATTGTTTAACTGATACAAAGATAAGAAAAACTTTTTAATCAACCAAACTTATTTCAGACATGAAAACCTCAGCCTCTGAAAATGCTTCAACACCATTAATGAAATTACCTTCTTCACCATATTGTATCACCGCCATCTCATCATCAATATATGAGATACTTCTAATTGTATAATCATTACCTTCGATTGGGTCTGGGTCATTCCATACCAATAATGACCCAGACTTAAATGCTTTCAATATCTCTTCCTTAGACATATCCCAAATGTTTTGATAGTTTGAAATCCTTTACCATATCAGCAGCTTTTTCTTCGCTGTAACCGTATTTAACGAACTCTTCTGACATAACCTTCCGCCAACCCTTCATTATGTCCTCACAGAGCTTCTTAGACCCCTCATTTCGAGCATCAGTATAATATTCACCATCACCAATCTCTTCAATGACTGTAACGAATAGTCTAATCATTGATTGTTGTAATGTTCGATGTTCTCGTTTGAATTGTTTTGCAAACTCTGAATACCTATCAGCATCAAAGGTATTAACAAAATCACTTAATGTGTTAACCGCGTGAGATGTCCTTTCTTCTGTTGTCATCGTTTCTTGTTTTAAGATTACGTTGGTAAAGGTAGTTAATTATTTCAATATAACCAACTTTTTTCCACACTAATTTGAACACCCTTGATATTATCAACTTCAATCATAAAATCAAAAGATGCTTTGTATTCTTCGGTGATTGCTTCCCAATTACGGTCTTCAACCAAGATGATTTCATCTTTTGAACAATCAAAATAATCTTCAAAAGCGTTCATCATTAGGTTTTCAACAGCAAACTCTGTTAGGTCATTGGTAATTATTGTGCCAATATTATTACCTGTTTCTACTTCACGTAATGTGATTACATCTACTCGTTTCATATTGTTTGATTTGATTTGTTTGACTGATACAAAGATATGAATATTTTTTTAATCCACCTACGATTAAAGTTCCTTATCCTTAAAAATTGTAATACTACCAATTACCAATAAGGCAACCACAAATACTGAAATACCAACAAATAATCCTATCATCTTAATTAGCGTTTAATTGTTTGAACACTACAAAGATAGTAATTTATTTTAATCCACCAAAAAAAAACCTACAATATAATTGTAGGTTTCTCTTATATTATGTTGAGCGATGACTAATCAAACACACGACCAACATTTTGACTCCAGGGATTATATTCCACTTGCAAACCCATTCGGTATTGACCTTTATTTACTTTTAGTGTTTTATGTTCACCAAAAGAACCGTTAGGGTGTTCGTGTCTTAATTCACTATCCTCATCCACCATTACTTCTGCAAAGTCAGAATGATTAGGTTCGATACGGTGTTTTCCGTATAGTGTGTGCTGATGGATTCCTTCACCGAGCAACAAAGTTGTTTTATTACTTTTCTTCATATTGTTTGATTTTTGGTTAATACAAATATACTTCTTTTTAAGTAAATATCCAAATCTTTATTTAACTTTCTGCAACTAAAAGATTCAAATACTCATCTTTTTTAAGGTGTCTTGGTTCATTCAGAATTTCAGCGTTTGGTTTTGGTTTAACCAAGATACAATCACCTTGTCTGATAATGCTTTCAATATCACCCTCTTTAACATCAACTTGAATTGTCCAAGCAATCGCCTCAACAGCATTTAAGTCCTTATCTTCGTAATTCCAAGAACTTTTATCATTGGTTTGCAATACGTTTGCAATATCGACCCAAATAAGGTATTCTCTATCGGTTGATGTGTCTTTACATTTAACATAGTACACATCCTCACGCATACTTCTCCAACTATCAAGACCTTTATTGAAATAATCCTTTGATACTTTGTAAAGTTCATAAGTATCATTGAAATCGAAAGTTTCCAACTCACCATTCTCATTTATCCAAGTGGTTGTCTTTTTAAGTGTTTGAGAATCAACCAATGTCGGTTTAACACTATTAACCAATCGCTCAAGACCCAAATGGTTAATGCCGATTCTACGCTTTTCAAGATTCTCAAATTGTGCAATCTCTTTGAATGTCAATGGTTCAATATCATTCCAAAAGTCTTCCAATTCTTGAAATGGACAATCATCACCGTGTTTCAATTTCAATAATCTACAACCATTATCGAAATCAAACATCACATTATCAATAATAATTTTGCTCATCTGTTTGTTTTTAATTGTTTAACTGATACAAATATAAGAAACTATTTTTAATCTACCAAATAGTGAGGACTAATAATCCTCACTATCGGTAAGTACATAATCATAGTTTGTCATATTTATTATGACTGAATTACCATTGAACGCACAATCACTTTCAAAGTGATAGAAATCACGAACATCATAACAGTTTTCGGGTACATAGTTTTGGGTAAACTCATGAACCTTTCTTGCAATTTCAGATTCCAATTCTTCCATTGCATCGGTTTTGATGAAATCTTTTTTGTAGTTGAAATTAACAACTTCACTCTCACCACCGTTAATGTTGCTAACATACTCTTTAACATAGTTAGCTTCTTCTTCGGTCAATTCAACCTCCACATCATTAGCAATGGCTTCTTCCCATTCTGATTGAGCATTTTTATAGTAATTGAAAATCACATCATCTTCATCACTATCATCCAACTCAACCTCAACAGTTCCGAACTCACCCATATAATGACCGTCTGATGCTTCATAAAAATTAACCCTTCGATATACCTCATTATCAAAATAAGATTCCAAATCGGGGCTATTAACTAAACCATTGTCATCTTCAAATTCCCAATCGGTATCACCCATTGAATCACCACCACAACTAAAGTTCATCCTTGCTGATACGATACCAAGTTCTTTCCAAAGTTTTACTGCTTCTTGTAATTCCATTTTTTGTTTATCGTTTTTTGGTTAATAATTGTTTGATTGATACAAAGATAGTAAATTATTTGAAACTACCAAAGGTTAATGACAATATCTTTTAACATCAAAGATTGTATCTTTTGGTGCATAGCTGGTTCTAACAAATGCACTCTCCAATGTCCATTCAGTAACACCATGCCGTCTTAACCAATGTTTGAATTGTGTAACATCTTCGGGCTTCACCCTTAATGCTTCCGTCATTTTGGTTGTATATTCCCTTGTACCATATTGACCTATTGATTTTATCTTTTCACCACGTTTCCAAGATAAACCTTCAATCCAGACAATGTAATAATAAGGTCGCTTTCTCATCCTCTAATAATTGACAATGAGCCATCTTTATATTTATCATCCTTAACCCAATCTTTGAATTTGAATGATACGTTCCTTTTAGTAAATAAGGTTTTAAATAATTCAAAGGAATGTTGCCAATCATCATTATCACCATCACTTGTAATCCTTGCACTTCTTACGTGATATTTGATTGAAAGTAAAACAAGACAAACAGCCAAGTCATAAGGTTTTCTTGCAGTCTTGCAAAAATTCCACTCATTCAAACCTTCATTGATACCAAAGGTTTCGTGTGATAAATCACCAACACCATTGAAAGCGAATGATAGATATTCTGAAACATTATTATCTTGAAGATGTACAGTATAATTAACACCATCACCTTCACCCAATCCGTCAGCTAATCTTACTCGTGCTTTAGAATTACAATAAGCATTTTTGGAAATAACTTTATTTTCCTTAAAATGCTTTTCAATGACTTTAACATCATTTACAATCTTATCAAATTTATCCTTTGGTAAGTTGCTATCTTTAAACCTCCAATAATGCGTATATCCCATTTTGTTTATTGTTTTTTGGTTAATAATTATTTGATTGATACAAAGATAGTAATTTATTTGAAACTACCAACCTCTTCGTTCAAAAACTTTCCAATCTTCAATAACTTGTTTTTTGGTCTTTGCCCATAATGCTGTTTTATTATTAAAGGCAACATAACCATAGTTCTTATTGAAAATATAAAAAACCAACTGTGGCATCATTGACCATTCACGACCATTAGCCCTCGCCAATTCACAATCCTTGTGCCACTTCTCAGTACGCATATCATTATACCTCTTGCAACTTAATACTTCCATGATGTTTGTTTTTGTTTGATTGATACAAATATAAGAAACTATTTTTAATCTACCAAAAAAAAAGGTGGACTATTAAGCCCACCTTATCAACATTGTGTATTAAACAGTTTCTTGTTCTTCTACATCTTTTCTCTTAACCGTTCAATTAAGTCATCAACAATAACCTTACCCTCTTGACTTGGTATCGGTTTAACACCGTTGTTCATCCACGGTTGAATTTCCATATGTTTAAGAAAGTCCTGTGGCGTTGGAATTTGAAATCTATAATCTTCTGCGATATGCAACATTGCAATATCAACAGTATCAACTGATTTACCATCTGAATTGGTAATGTTATACCCGAATATCTTTGGAATAATGGTATATGCGAACCAAGTATTATGGGTCATCATTCTACCCGTATTATTATTCATCGTTGTTTTCGGTGAATCAAGCAATTCGTGAATCGGTAAATAATCTTCAACTTTACCACCCCAACGCTTAACAGATGATTTTGAATGAATAAGAGGATTTGCCATTGTTTGTTTGTTTTAAGTTAATAATTGTTTGAACACTACAAAGATAGTAAATTATTTTAATCTACCAAATTAAATTTCGTCAACCAACGCTTTAACATATTTTTCATCAAGATATTCGGACATACCATTTTCCATTAGGTCTGAACCATAAAACCCACCACAAGAATCTTCAACATCACCATTTTCATCATATAGCATATAGCCATATACCTCACCTCTTAATTCTTGGTCTAAGGTATTTAATTCACTTTCAGCCAATCTTTCAGCCCAATCAATATAATGTTGTGTTACACGTTTGATATTCCAATTCTTACGAATATCCTCTTTTGTTACAACCAAAAAACCAATAGTACCGCTATCCCATCGGCAATTATATGGATAGGAATATGACGTTGAAATACTTATTTCCGAATGATTATACAAATGAACAGCTTTGCAAATAACAACGTCTTTCAGTTGTTTCCTTACCATCTGCTCACCCTTATCAATGAAGTCTTGTCGTGAATCAAATTCACCATGTAATACAACATCGTGCTTATCACCAATATGCCGATAATTACCAAAGAATATCATTCTTGATATATTATCCCAAGTTCGTGAATCACCTTCTGAATAATAAAGTTCAACAACCTTACCATCAACCGTAACACTTGCAATAGTTTCTCCCATTTTGTTTAATTGTTTTAATTGTTTGATTGATACAAAGATAGTAAAACTTTTTAACCCACCAAATAAAATT
>Ga0172376_10000114_pt1 | contig 94131 bp, 47 predicted proteins | sample Lak35m_FD_121114 | JGI IMG/M metagenome (GOLD analysis project Ga0172376, IMG submission 121114) | Freshwater microbial communities from Kabuno Bay, South-Kivu, Congo - kab_092012_35m | ecosystem: Environmental > Aquatic > Freshwater > Lake | place: Democratic Republic of the Congo: South-Kivu... | reverse complement strand
TCGGCTCGTAGTAGGCGAGGAAGGACAGGGTCAGGGCGCGACGAATCGCGTCTCCCCTGTTGTCCCCGGACTGACCCGACGACCAGTTGTAGGTCTGGATGCCGGACGTCTGGAGGACGCCCCTCAGGTTCTCGCCCGTGCCGTTGCCGTTGAGGATCTGCGTGTCCTCGAGGAGACGCAGGCCGTACATGAGCTCGTTGTCGATGATGCTGCGGAGCTGCGGCTCGTCGGCCAGCACGTTGCGGTGCGCTGCTTCCCAGTGGGCCAGCGTGCGCACCGAAGCTGCTTCGGCGACGAACTGCAGGCTCGACTGCGGCTTGGCGGCGAAAACCGAGCCGTCGCGTTCAGCGACCGGTGCTGCGGCATTTGCCGTTGCGTACGAGGAAGAGCTAACTCCTGTCACGCCCGGCGTCGTGTAGCCCAGGTGACGGAAGTACTCGATGACCGCTGCCGTGGTCGTGCGCGACGGGAACAGGTCCCTGACTCGCTTCGTCCTGGTCGGCTGGGCGACCATCGGGTCGCGCTGGACGGTTCCGAAGTTCGGATCCGCACCGTTGCCGAGGGCGCCAGTGGCCATTGACGTGTAGACGTCCTTGACGCCGTAAGACGTCAACGAGCCGTTGAACTGCCACGGCTGATGCATGTTGGCGCCGTTGCGTCCACCGTTGAGCGACTTGAACTCCGGCGAGTCCACGAACTGCTGTCCGACGGACCTTGGAGCTTGCTGAACGGGTGCGTAGGCCGCTGCCTGCGCCGCCACCGATTCGTCGGCAGGAGCCGAACCCCAGTCCTGAACCTTGCTCAGCGACTCGAGACCCTCGATGAGGCCCTTGATCTCGCGGATGTCGGACATGTTCTTGTCGAACGCCGACTTCTGCTCGGTCGTGACGACGACCGTTCCGTTGTCAACGCGGAACGAGTCCGCAATTTCCTTGTTGTGCTGCATCTTCTCGCGGAGTGCTGACTGCAACTCGCGGAGTCTGCTCGTGTCTTGCGACATGATTTTGCCTCCTGGGCGTTTGTGTTGTTTGCTGTTGTTTCCAGACAGCGCCAGGTAAGCACCCGCTGCTTGCGTCTTGCATTCAAAGTTAGCAGAATACTTGAGTTCGTAGTGTAAGTAGCGTTTTTTTACTGCGCTATTTCAATTATCGCTCCGCGTTGTTTCATCGCCTCGTACTCGTCGCGCAGTTTGTCAACCGTTTTCCTATTTTCTGGCGTGTCGGACAGCCCGTAGTGCGACAACGGGAGGTCGTTGAGGGCACACAACTGGATGGCCTCCCACGCGGTGAGCCCAGCCCCCGCCTTCGGCCTGTCGGAAATTTTGTCGTCGCTCATAGTTGCCCTTGTGCCCTCGGGATGGTTATTGCCGTCGTCTTTCTCGGCTCAATCTTACCCCCGTCCGGTGCGACCCTGTCCCTGAACAGATACCTCAAAAGATACGGGTGCTTCAACTGGAGGATCGCTGGTTGCCCCTGCTCGGAAGCGGACATCTGCCCGACCAGCAGCGGTTTGGTGACGTCCTTTTCCGTGTCCCATATGTACAGCTCGTCGAACGCCCCGCGCGCGATGAAATCCGGGAGCATCTGTGTCAGGTTCCACTGGATCTGCTTGACTATCCAGGGGGGAACGCCCCTGCCCGTCCTGCGCTCTCTTTCCGCGACCCTGTCCTGCAGGATCGACTCCGGGGCGAAGAAGTAATGGGCGACGACCTCGTACCCGGCTTTCCTCCAGTCCTTTATGTCCTGGAAACCGTCGTTGAACTGGCCGCTGGTGTCGTAGACCATGTCCAGACCCTCCTTGGTCGCAGCCCTCGCCAGCACGGCGGTGACCTGCCTTGACTCCGTGTGGGCCAAGCTCGAGGCCTCGGGCAACCTTCGCGCGTACCACAGCCTCGCCTCGGGCATCATTATCTTGGCGTCGTCGGGGTCGGCGACCACGGCACTGTCGTAGTTCGGTATTCCGAACAGGCCCGAGTTCCTCGCCGTCGACTTGCCGACGCCCGAACCCCCGCCCAGGACGAAGACCACCGGTCGCTTCTGGTCGTTGGGGATGTCCCCCGCCCGCGCCGTCTCAAGGCTCGCCTCGACGTACGGGCGCCACAGTTTCTCCACCCTGTCCTTGTTCCTCCACGCGGCGAACATGTCGTCGCCCCCGCGGGAGTGCCCCACGCCGTAGAAGCCGGCCGTGTCGTACCCCTGCTCGAGTTGCGAGGCCGACATGTCGCTCGTTACGGAGAGAAGTCCGAGCCTGCGTGGCAACGAGTCGTCCACGTCCGGCAAGTTCCCGGAAGACATGCCTGCGTTGACCCCTGGGCCGAACTCCCACGTGGACTTGGAAACGCGGTTGCCCCACGGCATCATCGGGTGCGGCATGCGGTCCGTGCCGATGAACTGCTTCCTTCCGGTGGCGCGCCTCATCGAGTTGATCTGGGCTATTAGTTTTTGGTTGCGCAAGCGAGACGCCTTCGCGAGGATTCCCAGGCGCCTAGCGATGGACAACCGAATGTCCCCGTACGGATCGGACGACGGATTTATCTCCATGGCCGCCACGGCACGCCTTATCCACTCGGCGTGCCCGAAGGCGAGCCTGTGCTGACCGGCGGCGATCTCCGCCAGCGGAACCCATCTGGCGCCGGCGGCGTCGGACGCCGCCACCAGTTGCGTGTCCCATGGGATCACGAACAACCCTGCGCCGACCCTCGCCCCGTTGACGAAGCGCGGGTCCCAGTCCGGTGACTCTATGACGCCGAGGTTCTGCACCTGCGATGCGTTGTCAAGGAAGACGCCGACCTCCTCGGATGTCTCTCTCGTGGCCGTCGTCATGAGGTCCTCGTTGCCGTCGCGCAGGCCCCCGACGAGGGCCAGGGAATCCCTGAATGGACCGCTCTTGCGCGATATCGCGGCGACCTCGGCCGTGGAGATGTCGCCGTCGCGCATCCTGACCATCACGGAGTCGGCCGCCTCCACGAAGGTCTCGTCCTTGTTGTACGACCACTGGCTCGTGCTCCAGTTGATGTCGTCCTCGGTGCCGCTCAGGTTCTTGTCGACCGTGAATGGATGCGCCAGCGACTCGGATCGCGCCGCCTTGCGAATTTCTCCTTCCGACAAGTCGACGTCCCCGTAGATGCCCTCGTAATACCTGCGCTGGTTTGCCGATTCGTTCCTGCCGAAAAGCTCCCTGATCGGCTCGATCATCATCCTGAAATCCTTCGCCATGCCGGCGCTCGCGTCTTTGCCGTCCTGCGAGAGGTGCTCGTCGTTGTCGAAGTAGAGCCTCATGTCGGAGAGCAGTCGGGATAGGCGGGCGGTCTCCCTGTCGTCGGTGACGAGCGCCGAAGCCCTGTCGATCGCGAACCGAATCGCCCCGACCAGGTCGCTCGGCTCCTGACCGTTCCATCCGTGGACGAGGGTCGAGTTGGTGGGCATCACCGCACCCCTCGAGAACGGCGACTCGCCCGCTCGCAGGTCCCAGTCGTCTATCTGCCCGTCCGTCACGGAGGCGTTGAAGATGTCCATCAGTCTGGCGACTTCGTCGACGAGCTGGCCGTCGGTTGCGGTCCCCGTGGCGATCGGCGTCGGCCTTCCCGCATTGAACCAAGAAGCCTGGGCCTGAAGCTTGTTGCGCATCAGGTCGTCCTTCCTGTCCGCGCTGTTGTTCGCCCTCCTTCCGGCACCCATCGCCGCACTCGGGTCGCTGGAGCCGACGGGGAAGGATCCGGTCCTTGCCGCGGCGATGTTCGCGGATATGAGGGACGGGATTATGCCGGCCTCCATCAGGGCGTCGGTCACGCCGTCGTCGTCGGGCGAGTTCCCGCGCAACCTTGCGTCAAACGCAGCGATGATTATGTCGCCAGCGTCCACGACCTCCTCGCCGCGTTCCGATGCCGCCACGACGGCACCTATCAGCGTCCTCCTCGCCGCGGAGGTGAACTGCGACGGTCTGGCCGACCCAGTCTCGGAAGGGGTCGTGACGGAGGCGAGAGCCTCCCTCAATCTTTTCAGATTCAACCCCATTCCCCTGAGCGCATACTTCTGGACGGACGAGCTGGTGATCTCGTCCATGTCGTTAACGGCCGCGATCCCGAGCAGGAGGTGACCGACGGTCACCTTGTCGGAGCCGTTGGACGCCTCCTGGTAGGCCTCCCTCACCGACTGAGCGGCGTCGTCCGTGAAACGCGAGATGACCATTCTTGTCGTAGCCGACATTCCGGCGTTCGCCCCCCCGTCGTCCGTGCCCTTGTCGGTGTTTAGGTCGGGATAGCCGTTTGCGTCCAGCCAGTCGTTGAAGGTGAGAACCTCGTCCATTTTTTCTGCGTCCGTCAGCAGACGGTCCGCCAGTGGGTCGATGACCTCCCTCTTGTACCGCGGCAGGAGGGACCTGCGCCTCCTCGTCCTTTCGCTGGACCTGATGAACGGCGCAATCTCCCGCGCCGCCTCCCCGAGGGTCTTCACCGAACCGTAGATTCCGCTCGCCAGCATCTTCCCGTAATTGTCTCCCAGCGCCTCCATTGCCGTTTGCTCTGCGCCCACGAACCTGTCGATGATTTCTTGTTGACTCGCGCCTCCGAGATCGGCTCCTTCGCCCGGATCGCCCTGCCCGGCCAAAAAGTTGTCCTCGATGATCCTGAGCATGTAGCTCAAGTCCGTCATCGGTATGTCGCCCCAGTCCTCGCCGATTTCTGCTCGGTCGAAGACTTCCCGCAGCACCCTGAATCCGTCCACGTTGTCGAAGATGACCGCCTGCTGAGCCCGCAGAATCTCATTGCCCAGCTTGAAGCTCATGGAAGGCCCGATCTGTCCCTTCTCCTCCATCTCCTTGACCAGCAAGAACATGGACCTCAATTGACGCTCGAAGTCGCTTGGCTCGTACGCCCCCCTCGCCCTCCTCAACCCTTCTTTGAACGAAGCGAGCGACCTGTACCCGATGGTCATGTTGGTGCGATGGGCATCCATCAGACCCATGATGATCGGCAAGATGAACTGATTTCTCCTCTCCCGCATCAGGGCGACGCCAACCGGCGAACTGACGATCTTTCCGGCCTCCAGCAGGAACGGACGAGACGCGGCGATGAACTGTTTCTCATCCTCGGTCATATCGTTGAGCGACTCTCCCAGGGTGTTCATCGCCTCCTCGAGGGTGCGACCGGTCACGGGGTAGACGTCGTCCATCCTGTTGATGTCCAACCACGGGAAGATGTTCTTTAGCTGCTTGAGCACGCCCTCCTGCGTAACGCTTCCGGAGGGCATGTTCCTGATGATTCCGCCGACCCACTCGTCAAACTGGTCAAGTTCGGCCCTAGGGAAGTCGAACGTCGCCAAATTGCCGAAGGCCCTTCTCAGCAACTGTGAAACCTTGTCCATGTCCGGTCCGTCCTCCAGCGCGGAGACGTTGGCCACGTAATGCGCGAACTCCTCGGGGTGCATGGCGATTATTTGTTCGTCGGTCAGGGTTCCGGCGGCGTCGGAGGCTTGCCACCAGTACTCCCCTGGCATCTCGTCAAGCAGCGTCTGCATGGCCTTGAGCTTCTCGGCGTCCTCGGCGCTCTCGGAGATCGGCTGGCCCATGCTCTCCCGCATCAGCGTTTCCTCGTCGCTCCATCCCGGGGTATACGGATTCCTGCCCTCGCCTGCGTAGACGATGTTCGGACCGTACATGGACCAGTGCCCGTAGGAGTCAAGCCTCGGGCGGGCGTAACGGAACCATTGCGTTCCGTCCCCGGAGCCTTCTGTGAACGGGGTGCGTCCGTAGCCGGTTTCCAGACCGCTCGCCCTGCCGGCACGGCGGTACAGATTGGTCGCCAGCGCGTTGGCGGTGAGTCTTGCGAGGATCTTCACCGACTCCTTGAGCTTGAGCATGTTCTCGTCGGGCATCTCGACGACCTCGAGCTGGGCGAGCACCCCGAAGTCATTGTTCTTTGATTTGTTTGTGTGCTTCCCGTAGGGCAGAGACTCAACGATCAGGTCGTCTGGTCTCTCGGCGACTCCCTGTAGGGCCTTGAAGATCGAGTCGAATACGAATGCAAAAACCTGGTCGTCAACTTCGGGGACCGGTCGGTAGATGACGTCGCCGAGATTTGTCCTCGTTCCCGCCTCGTCCGGAATGTTGATGTTTGGGGTTCTGATGGTACTGACGGGCATCATTCTCCCAAACGATTCGATGATCGGACCGACGGCGGAATACAGCGAGTAGGCCCAGTTGGTGAGCATTATCTGCCTGGGAGTCATTGAATCCAGCAGGCTCTTCACTTCCGCGTTGCCCTCCAGCGCGGCGCTGAGCAGGAGGTTGGAGAACATCGGAACTCCGCTCATCATGTTTCCATAAATCCCCGGTTGGAAGTCTTCAGGTTGGCCGAGGGTGTTGCCCGCAACGGTCGGGCCGATCGCCGGCGAGGGGTTTCTCAGGGCTTCTGTCGTGGTTGATCCGAACCTGCGCAGCAACTCGTTCTGCTCGTCGGCCGCCGCCATCAATGGAAGAACCTTGTTCATCATCTCGAGATCGCCCGGCTCAAACAGCGGGGGAGCGTCGACCATCATCGGATTGCGCATGACCTGCCTGAGTTGCCACAGCTTCGCTCGCATCTCGTCGTCGAATCCCTGCGGCATCTCGGGCTCGTCCAGCAATCCCGCCTCGATCAGCTCTTCCGTGCGGACGTGCCCGGCGTACAGTTCCGGATTTTCCTGCCTGTTGGACTTGTCCCAGGTTGCGAGGATCATGTCCCTCAACATCGGCATGATCCCCCTGTAGATTCCCTGGGCGTCAAAATCAACGGTCGCCAGAAAGGGCATGGCGTGCATGGGCCCGGGGTACATGTCCGGATTTTCCTGCCTGGTGGCGATCGCGAACAATCCGTAATCCCTGCCGGTTCCCTGCGACTTATTTGCATCGCGCGGCGGATACTCGGTCACGAACGGCATGTCCACCCTGTCGACGGGCTCCTGGACGTCCGGTCGCTCGTTGAACATGGCCATGAGGACTTGCTTGGCGGGATCCGGGTCGGGGGAGCTTGTGAAAAAACCGCCCTCGATCGCGAACGATATGTAGTCGGAAATCGCCTTTTTCCAAATCTCTGTCTTGTCGGGGTCTTTCGGTTCCCCCGAGATTGACAGCGCCGCCGGGGAGGCGGGATCAAAGAACGGATTGGCGACGACCGCCGGGGGTTTCTGCGTGTCCGCTGCGATCGGCGTTCCGTCGGCCCTCTGTGATCTGTCGGTTCTCCAGTTTTCGCTCGGACCGTCCGACAGCTCGGCCTTGTCCGGCAACCGTCTGTTCGCCATGCCTGCGTCGGCCCCGTCGGTGTAGGCGTCGGGAATTCTGCCGCGACTCATGCCGTCCTGAATGATCGAGTCGAGAGTCCTCGCCCCTATCCCGTATTTTTTCATGAGGGACCGCTTGGATTGACCGGCGTTGAAGTCGTCCATCACGTAGCGCGAGTTTTTAGCCACCCAGCCGGGTCCGCCGACGACGTCCGGAATGAGACCCTGTTTCCTGAGCTCGTGCAGGGAGTTCCTGACCGTGTTCGGGTTGAATCCCGTTGCGTCGACGATGTCCTGCTCCCTGTAGCCGGATGACGCGAGCAGCTCGACGACCGCCTTCCTGCTCCTCGGGGCGATCCCCGTTGCGTAGGCGGATGCGTCCTCTGCCGTTATCTCCTCCAGACCGAGAGCGTCGTAGAAACGCTCGACGGTTCCGTCGTTCACGAGGTTCTGCACCCTTGAGTAGATGAAGTCGGAGTTGTCCATTTCCGACATCAACTCCGCCGGGTCTATGCCTTCCGAGATGGACCTGATCGCCTCGCCCGATCTGTCCCACGTCGAGGCGAGCCAGTAGAAGTTGCCCGGGTCGGTGTCCGCGGACGGCTTTACCGCCGGCCAAATGTCCGAGGCGACGATGCCGAAAGCCGCGGCCATCCTGTCCGCCCCCTCGGGAGCAACGGCCATGCCCGGCCTCTTCAGTTTGGAGACGGTGTCGAAGTCGGTGTTCAGGAACTTCGCTAGGCCCCTGTCCGATAGTTGGTCCATCCCCGGCACCGCCTCGAGCAGGAGGCTGATCTGGTTCCTGCCGTTCTCCTTCAGCTCGGAGCCGGCAAGGCCGGTGGAGTCGTAGATCGGGCTTCTTCCGTTCGGCAGTATCAGCTCGCGACCGAACAATCCCCTCGTCCCGCGGTTGCCGGAGATCGCCCTTGCGATCGCCGGGTAAGGTCCGTCCATGGACCCGAAATCCTCGATTTGTCGTTGCAGTTCGGTGAGCTCGTCGTTGACGCCGAGCTTGCCCAGCGTGTTGAAGGCCTCCTCCGATCCGAGCCACAGTTGCCTGTCCCGGAAAGTCATGAACTCCCAATCCGATGGCAGGGTGTTGCGGAGGTCGCGCGGCGGAGTCCGCGTCGCGGACGCCGCGGATATCAGGCTGGCCACGTCCTCCGAAACCCCGTAGGCGAGGGGGACGGATCTCGGACTCAGTTTCACCAGCTTGTTCCTCGAGATCGCTGAGTTGAGCTGGCGCGAAGCTTCCGCCCTCTTCTGGTCGGACGGAGCGAGCGATCGGAGGTATTCGTCGTCGAAAGATTCGAGCTCGGGGAACCTGTTCATCGTCATTCTCCGGACGGTGTCCTCCGAGTACGCCCCGGACAGGCTCAAGGCGTAGGACTGCGCCGACCTGAGCAACCTTGAGCTCCTCGTGATCAGGGACTCGGTCGCTATGGCGTCCGAAACGTCGTCCTCGGTCACCCCGAACGCCTTGGCGGTGACGCTCGGGTGATTGTAGACGGCCATGTTTCTCATGTTCTCCGTCGACTGGGCGAGCATTATCAGTGCCGAGTCGACGTCGGACTCGCCAACTCCGTTGTTCATTATCGTCGCCGCTATTCCCGAGGTGATTATGTCCTCCGTGATACGGCGGGTGAAGTCGGGAAGGGTCATCCTCGCTATGTCGGAGAACCTGAGGAACCTGTTTCCCATCACCGAGCGAGACATGCTCTCGGCGTCGAGGTCGGCCCTAAACATGACGGAGGCCATGTTCTTGAGCTGACCCATTTCGGACTCGGTGCCGAGACGGGCTGGCGGCACCGACGCCGACGGAGAACCGTTGCGCAGGGCCGACAACGCGGCCCTCATGTTCGGGATGGCTCGCATTGATTCCATGTTCATCGTCGAAAGCACGTTCCCGATCATGTTCGCCTCGGAGACGAAGCGCTTCTCCGTCCTCGTCATCAACTCCCGCGTGCGGGGTGCGTCCCCCTCGGACGAGCCGACGATGCCGAACCTTGACCTGCCGATTGACATCCCTGCGTTTGTGTCGTCGTTGAGTGCCGACGGGTCTTTTGCGGCGTGGGACAACCCGTTCGTGATGTCTCGCAGCATCTGCATGCGGGTCTGCATGTCGTCCGACGTCAGGCGCGTAGCTTCCTGGATTTCCTGGACTCTCTGGTTCAGCTCGGACTTCTGGACCTCGAGCGCCGCCAGCACCCTCCTTGTTGCGTTTGCCTTGGACGAGAGTTCCCCGATCTGCCTGGAAGCCGAGAGGATCGCCGGGAGAACCGCTCTGTACGCCTTGTGCCAATCGTCAACGTATCCCTGCGGGGTGATCTCCCCGTCGGCCAGTCGTTGCTTGAGCACGTTTTGTGCTTCCATGAGGCCCTTGTAGAGCGTCGCGTACGTGGAGTAGAGGGTCTGTATCCTCGCCCTGATCCTGTCCTGATAGTGGCGGCTGATCTCCTTGGTTATGTTGTCCATTCGCTTCATTTCGGAGGCGATGTTCCTCAATTCGGCCGGTATGCCGCCCGGCCTCATTGCGATGTCGTTCAGCGTCGCTATCGTCTTCTGGAGCGCGACTGCGTTGTAGCGCTGGGCCGCGGCCTTGGTGGCAGCCGCACGGAGGGAGCTGAACGTGGAATCGTCGATCCCGTTGTCCCGGGCGTACTTCTTGAGACCGGAAAGTATGGCCTCCGGGTGGAAGTTGTCCCCGTCGGTCGTCTTGGTTATCGCGGCTATCTCGTACTCGTCCATGAGCGTTCCCGAGGTGAATGACGACCACCAAGCCTGCCTGGCGGCGACGCTTGCTTTGGCGGGCGATATGGCGATCTTCCTCTGCTTGGAGATTCTGTCCCTCGGCATGTCGGAACCCGTCATGACGTCCGGGTCCGGGTACGAGCTCAGATCCGGGAAGTCGCTTACGTCGTCAGGGTCTGGAGGGAGGGATGCGGCGTCGGCGAACATCCTGGATTCCTCGCCTTCCCTGTCGGGGAAGGTTGCCGTGATGGCACGCATCACCTTGTCGAGGTCGAGCGCCGAGGGGTCCCTCTTCAGCTGGTCTATCAGGCTCTCGCCGAAATCTTTGTTCTTCTCGTAGTGGCCCGGGGCGAGGGTCCGCGAATAGCGATTCGCCTGGTCAAGCCAGTCGTTGTACCCCGGGAAGAGCCTCCTGAGCTGGGCGATGCTATCCGCAATTTGAATCACCGTCGGATGCGATTCCGGGTCTCCGTCGAACTCCCCGGTCGCGGCGTCGTCCCACGTTTCGAATGTCCCTGCGCGCCCCTGTGGGTCGTACGAGAACCTCAACTTTGAGTCGTCGGCGAGGTCGAGATCCGGCGGGAGCACCATCAGGAAATCGTCTCGGTGAAGGTCGATTGATATGTTGTTGGGCGTGCGGGTCGGGTCGCTGCTCACGATTTCGGGCAGACCAAGAGCGACGTGGAGGGCGACCAGCTCCGTCATGGCGCCGAGGAAAAAATTTCTCCTGTCAATGTCCTTGTCGTTCCTCGGGTCGTAGTCGTTCGGCAACGAACGGAAGTCGAAGGGCATCCCGTCTGCGCTGGCCAGGGCGCGGAGCGTGGATTGGACCACCGCTGGGTAAATGGCCTGGCTCGTTGCGAGGCTTCCGTCCGCCCGCATTTTCTCGGCGATGTCATCGGGGATCCTGCCGACCGCGACGTCGTATAGCGCGGCGATGATGCGCCTCGCCTCAACCATCGTGTCCCGGTCGTCGGTTATCGGGAGACTGGTGGTCTCCGTCCTCGTTCCCGTCTTGACGTACTCCTCGACTCCGGGGAAAATGCGCCTAGCGGCCTCCTCGTTTAGTTTTTTGCCGTCCGACATACCGGCGTTCCCGTCGTCGAAGATGTCCCAGTAGTCGTCGGTCGCCGTCCCCCCTCCGGACCGGTCCTCTTCCCCCGACCCGGGGTCGGTGCTCGGAGTTACCGAGTCGCGGAAACCCCTCAACCTCCTGCCGTACTCCGACGGGTCCTCAAAGGACTCCCTGCCACCGGAAACGAAGTAGTCGATGATGTCCGTGTACGTCTCGCGTTCTTCGGGAGTGAGGGCGGATATTTCCGTGGCCCTCTCCCCGAACGCAGTCGCAAGGGCGTCGTCGATCATTCCAACCGTCTCTTCGACCAAGTTGCCAGACCCCGGGGCCATGCTCATCATTCCGAGGCGCCTTCCGAGGTTGTCTATCCTCGCCCTCGTCTCCGCGATCAATCCGCTTTGCTTCCTCTTCTCGAAGGCCGCGTGATCCATCCGCTGCAGAATTGACGGAATGATGTAGTTGTTCCTCAGGTTCTGTAGTTGCAGATCGGTCAGCGAGTAGACGAGGCGCACGGCGGACTCCGTCGAGCCGTTGTAATCCTGGATCGCCCTACCTAGGTCGAACAACTTCTCGTCCTCGGGCGTCGCGTCGGGCACGGTCCTGACGAGATCGTAACCCTTTGTCTGCCTCGGATGGGTGTCGATGGTCCTCCTTGCGAGGCCCCTCCCGCCGTCCGGCTGCGACTTCAGGGCGACTATCGCCTTGGACCTACGTATGGCCAGATCCGTCGCCTCGTCAATCGCGGGCGGGAGCATGGCGGAGATTGATTCACCTTCGGCGTTCCTCGAGAACTCGTACAACGCCCTCAGGATGGACCTCTCCTCATCGGGTTCTGCCACGTTGGTGGCACCTATCAGTCGCGCTATCTCCTCTGCATCCCTGTTCTGGATTGCGCGGACAAGGTTGCTGACGTTTTCGGTCATTTCCCCCGTGGCGAGAAGCGCGTCCAGCCGGCTGGCGAGCGAGCTTGCTTCCGCAACGCTTGCGCCGTGCAGATCGGATAGGGCGACCATCTTCCTGGCTGCCGACGACCACGAGATCCTCTTTGACTCGTTGACGAGTTGTGACGCTGCCTGTTCCGGCAGGTTCACATTCTGCAGGCTGGTCAGCTGGGCGTCGGTCAGGTCCTCGACGAACGCTGCGAGGGTCTCCCCGTCCAGGGGGCTGATCAGTTCGGCTAGGGATATCTGCTTCATGTGGTCGCTGGTCGGAACGTATTCCAATTTGCCCCGTTGACCGTCGATGCGGTCCCTCGCCAGTTTGATAATTCGCTCAATCTCCGCGCCGACGGCTTGCTGCGTTTCGGGTCTGGTGGCATCGTTGGTGAGCATTTGTATTAGTTGAGTCCTGTCCATGGCGAGTATTTCGAGTGCCTGCGCCGCCTTTGACCTGACGGACGGCACGGCGTCGATGTCGGACTCCGTTATGGTGAGCATGGAGTTGTTCGGCAGGAGGTCCTCGTACGCTCCGACGCCTAGCTTCGCAAGTAGTTCGTCGTCCGTGAAATTGCCCTCGGATATGGGCTTGAATTCGGCGTCCTCGAAAATTGCCCGCGCAACGGCGGCTCGGTACAGCAGCCTCGTGTTGTTGCTCGGCGTGCTCGTCATGAAGTCGCCCCTTGCGCCCCTGACGAATTCCCCTAGGGCACCCCAAATCGCATTGACCACATCGGGGTCTGCGTCACGAATGACCTTCTCGTAACCACCCTTCGCCTGCGCAATCCTCGTCAGCGAGAGCGGCGATCGTTGGTCCGTTACTCCCCTTGCCACGAACTCGATGAAACCACCGGGCTCGCTCATCCCGATCAACCTCCTTCGCCTGGCCTCCACGGTCCGCATGGCGTAGTCCTTGGCGTCGTCGATCTCGGCGATTTTTCCGAGCTCCCTGATCCTTCGGGCCTCGAGGACATTGTTCCTCAGTCGATCTATGGTCGGCCCGGCCATCCCGGCGCTCACATCTTCGGACTCCATGGAATCGAGCGCCTCGTAGAAACCAGGAACGGTCGCCCGTATTCGCGACTTGATCGCTGAGGTGGTCAGGTAGCTTCCGTCGTAAACCTGCCCCACGTACTCGCCCCTGCTCCCGATACCGCTTTGCGTGCTCACCGAGCGAATCAGGTCGTGGAACTGGTCGGCGTTGCTGACTCCGAACTGTCTCCTGAGTCTCCTGACGAACTCCTCGGCCGGGTCCTCGGTGGACATGTTGAGCTCGTTCATTACCTCGTAGAACATGTAGTCGAGATCGTCCATGGCGGCCTTGCTGACTCCCGACGTCGGGGAGTACGACTCCTCCGTTCTCCCCATCGTCGGCAAGACGGACGCAATCATGTTGTCGAAGTCCTCGTCGTTCCCCAGAGTTCCGGTAATTCCGACGACGCGCAGCTTCTCCCTCAGCGACTCCGGCGAGTCCCTCTCCTCCAGATTCGGGTTGTTGTCGAGCGAACTGACGACCTCCATCACGCCGTCGAACAGGACCGTCGTCTCCCGGTCCGGCAAATCCCGTCCCCTGATGCCTGCGTCGGCGTCTGGGGTGCCTATGGGTTTCATCCCTGCGTTTATTCTGTTTTCTATGTCCGACAGGGCTTCGGAGAAGACGTCCGCCAGCCTGTTCCTGCGCGTCGAATCCGGGATCTCCGAGACCATTTGGTTCATCATGCGCCGAACGTCCTCAAAGAAGGACTCGGTCGTCGGTCGGTCCCACCTCAGTTGACCTGCCGTGTTGAAGAACACTTCGGCGATGCCGGGGGATGGCAGCGGCGAGTCGTTCGCAATGCGATCCGCCGCAAAAATGTCGTTGGCAACCTCGGTAAGCTTCCGAGAAATTCTGCGCTCTGGCAGCCCGAGTTTTTCTCCCGACCCGAGCGGGCTCTGGCGACTCATCAGCGTCTCGCGCACGTCCTCCGGCACGCCCCTGTTCACCGTCATTCCGGCGTCTGCCGTATCCTCGGCGACCTGAGACCTGGACGCCCTCCGCGAGAGTCGTCCGACCGTTCGTGAAGGGATGTCCCCGACCCTGTCGAAGAACTCGGTGTTCTCGTTGTCCATGTTGTCGGCTATGTCCTCGAGCGCCCCAGTGAACATGTCCGCAAGTTTCTGGCGCCTCTTCGCATCGGGCACCTCCTGGACCATCCTGTTCATCATCTCGGCCACTTCCTCGTAGAACGAGGCGATCGTCGCCTGGTCCCAGCGGAATTGTTCCGCCGTGCCGAGGAACAGCTCGGAGATGTCTATCGTCGGCCCGTTCGGGCTCGCGGCCATTCTCTGCGCAAGGTCGTCCGGTAGGTCGTTCCTCATGAGCTCATTGGCCTTCTCGACGAGCTTCCTCTGCATCCTGATCGTCGGCAGACCCTGCGTCTGTCCTGAGTCGTACGGGCGAGTGAGGGACATCAGTGTTTGCCGGACGTCGTCGGGCACGGGCCTGTTGACGGTCATTCCTGCGTCGGCCGATGCGGACGACGGGAATATCCCGCGGCGCCTGTCGGTCACCGACCGCGGCTCCGAGTAGAGGGGCAGGGCGGTGAACGTCCATTCGTTGACCTCATCCATCAGGTCGAGGACGGCCTCCCTCTCGTCGCGCGACGGGGCCACCCTTGACGCAGCCACGAGGACCACGCCGATCGACTTGAAGAGACCCATCTGCGAACCCTTGTCGAAGATCGTCTCCAGGTTCGTCGGGTCAAACTCGTCAACGTCGAGCTCCGCCGTGTCCCGGTTTATCCACCCGTTGCGCGCGTAGTCCTCGAACTTTAGGGACCCGAACTCGACCTTCTCCTTCATCAAATCGATCAGTTCGGAGGCCTCGCTCAAGAGCTCGGGGTAGGAAAAATTCACGAAGCGACTGAGATCCGCGGAGTTTGACGCAATCGGACCGTACCTTGCCCTGTAGGCCTTGACCCCGTCTCTTATCTTGTTGGCGATCGGCGACCAGTCCCCCGTCTTCCTCCTGTGCCTCGGGTAGTTGCTCCCGAACCTGACCACCTGCCGGGACATCGCCGCATCGGCGGAGTCCCCGCCGAGCATCGCCGCAGTGACGTCGGAGATTGAGTCCCGGGTCGCCGCCCACACGCTGTCGTTCTCGGTGGCCGACGCGATCAGGTTCCTCGCGGTCCTGAGCAGGCGGTTGCCGCCTTGGGCGACGCTCTGCGATCCGTCGTACGCCTCCGCGAGCCTTTCCTTGTTCAAGGCGACCAAGGACCCGAATATCGCTGCCGTCTCGGATACGTTGTTGCCGACCAGCTCGTCTACGGCATCCGTGAGCTTTCCGCTGTCGGCGCCGGAGAATATGGAAGAAAGGTGGTAGTCCTTGGCCCTCAACATGTGGAAGGCGGTCTCAAAGGGGTCGTTGGATATTCTCGCCATCCACGACCCGGACGGGCGAAGAGTCTTGCGCGCGGCCCTCGCCGCAGAGATGATTGGTCGCGGCGGAACGGCCAGGAAATTTTCCACCGTCTGCGGCGACATTTCCAGCAGGGCGTCGGCGAGACGTGGCAGCCTCCCCTCCTCTATCAGCGTCGCGAGTTGCGCCACGAAGGGTGAATCAACGGGCGACACGTACGACCTGAGGGCCGATCTGTCCGAGAGCGCCCTGTAGAGAAGTTCCGCGTTGAGCGCGCCTTGGCCATTTCGTCCCGGCGTAGAGATCAGCTTGGCTGCCAGTCGCTCGTTGTCCGTCGGGACGTCAACCGAGTTGGTGCGGTACACATCGTCTATGCCGCTCGGCACGCCCGCTATGTCCATCCTGTTTCGAAGTATTTCCTCGCTCGTCCCCCTGTACTTGGAGTACGAGGGCTTGCGCGCGCCCCGCGGCCTGGTCTTGCCGGTCGTCGCGTTGATCCTCTGGATTATTTCGTCGAGAGCGTCAAGCGTCGGCGCCGGCCCGGGTTTCTTGTCGCCCGGCAACTCAATCAGCTCCGGGGAATCCAGCGCCGAGGCCATGTCGTCCGCTATCGCCGGAACCTCGGATGCGTCCGATATCGCGAATCCAGCCTGGCGCAGTGCGTCAATGGCCCTCCCGGAGGAGTCAAGGGCTCGACTTCTGGCGGCTTTCTTCCGCTCGTTTGCGAGGCTGGGGGCGAGCGCCTCGGCGAACCTGCCTGTCGGTTCTGGAACCCAACCGGTGTTGTTCTCCACGCCGAAAATTCTGGCAAGCAACTCCCAGGCCCTCTGGGTGGCGTAGGCGCCGCCGATCATCGCCTGCACCAGGAATGCCCATATCCCAGGTTTCCCGGTCAACGACGCCACTTCCGCGGCGCCACGCTCGATTATGGATGAGGTCACGAGCCTCGTGAGATTCTCGTTTTCCGATAGCGACTGCGTCGGGTTGTTGGAGATCTCCATCACGGTCCCAATGGCCTTCGCCGTGATTCGCGTTGAGGTCTCCTCGGCCGCGTCCCTTGTCGACGTGCTCCTTCGGGGACGGGAGTCAATGTGCCCGTCAACAACCTCCGCCACCGAAGATGCGATGCCCCTGACGTCGTCAAGCAACTTGCCGACAGCTTCGTCCGAGGAGACATCCGCGGCCACCTCTGAACTCGCAACGTCGTCCGCAATCCTCGCTATCAGTTCGTCAAACCTGTCTGTGTCCACATCGGCGAAAGTCGTCTCCCTCTTTCTGGAGCGCGTTGCCCTCTGGCTGGGCATCCTCGTCGCGGGCGAAGCGGAGTCGTCGCCATCCCTGGAAAGCTCAATTTCGCCGGGGGGCGAGATCCTCGGCCCCCTGCGATTCGACATTGCCGCCATGGCGAAATTCCTGTTGTCTGCGTTCGGCAACAGCTCGTTTGTGCCGCCAGGCGTCGGGTCCGGCACGCCCCTACCGAGATTGATGAATGGCAGACCCTCCAGAACCAATCCGTCAAGGTCGGCGTCTATGGCCGTTGCCGGGTTCGTGTTGACTCTTCCGCCAACCATGCCTATGGTCGCACCGAGCGCCTTCTTCGAGATGCCTTCTCCCAGCTCGGCCTTCAGCATTCTTCGCCTCTGCCTGCGACCCGAGAAGTTGGTGCCCGTCACCCGTCTGTAGTCGGACTCGTTGCTGCACGGCATCCACACCGTCCCGCCATTGGTTGAACCGTATTGCCTGATGCCGATGCAACCGAGCATCCTCGCCCTGGCCCTGGCTGATTCCTTGTCAACGTATGCATCAAAACTGTCCGGCCTCACCATTCGCGGACCGAACGAGACGTCCTTTGTTTCTATGTCATCGTCAGACAACGGACAGCAATCCCCAGGCTGAATTGATTCGTCCATCGTCTTCCGTTCTGGTCGTCGCCGAAACGCGCTTATAGTACCGACAAGAATACTTCAAACCCGGATGGGCTGATGTTACTGCTTCAAAAACCTGGAAACCGTCAACAGTTGTTTTATTTCAAGAGAAACATCGTTTAGGTTCTTTGAGGTCAAACCGAGATTGGGAGTGGAAACGATCTGTCTCGGGCCTCGTTCGGCGAGCTTTTCCCAACGCTTGCCCCTCTTCTTCCTCCTCGGACCTGGGCCCCTGCCCTCCGATTCGACGAATCGTTGCATGACGAGCGACTTGTAAACGATGACCGGCGTGTGTCCTTTTGTGGAGGTCTTTCTCGCCCTCGCCGCCGCCTGCGTGTTGTCGACGAACTGCCTGCCCCTCTTGCTTCCCTCGCGCTTCTTTTTGTTCGTGGCTGCTCGTTGGGACGGGGTCAGCTTGGACCAGGCCTTGGCGGGAAGGTAGCGCCTCGTGCCACCCTGGCGGATCGCCGGCTTACCGTCCGATGTCGTCCACTTTTCCTTGGTCCACTTGGAGAGCGAGCGTTGCTTCTTGCTCTTCTTCCCCCTGTAGCCGCCGCCGCGTTTCTTGTACTCCTGCGCCACGAGCTGCGCTTTCCTCGCCGACCACTGCCCGGGCTTGCCGCCTTGCGAGCCGGCCATGATCCGCTTCTTTATGCCCTCTCTCAGTTTTGGCTTGGTGTAGTTGTTCGCCGACTTGTTCTCGCCGAACGCCGGTGGCTCTACGTCAAACGGTCTGACCCCCCTCTTCTTCCTGCCGTTCATGTCGACGTTCGTCGCCGGCCCGCCAGCGGACGAGTTGCCCGTGTACACGTCCTTCTCGTAACGATTCAGCCATTCGTCCTCCTCCGCCGCCGAAGAAAGGCGCGCAAGCGTCTCCGGGTCAGCGCACGGCAACCACTCGCCCTTGTCGTTCTGATGCGCGCCACGGCAACCCATGTACCTGGCTATCTTGAGCGCGTCCTGCTTGCCGGCCTCCTCCTTCACAGGAACTCCCAGGGAACGATTTTTTCTGCGAAAATTACGAAAACCTTTGCTTGGGAGTCGAACACGTTGTCTGTCCGGTATGGCATGTGTTTCGGGTCCAGCCCGGTTTCCTCCAGCTCCTTCTTGATCGCCTCCCGTGTTGCGCGCACCGGATCGTAACCCAAAGACTTCCACGCCCTCGCCCTCACCAACTCCGGCTCGTACTCGTCAAGGACGGACTGGTAGGAGTCGTACGGTTTGTCGCCGTTGACGAACGCGTCGAACTCGCGGGATAAGTCGAGCAGGAATTCGGACTCCCTCGGTGACCGAGGCAGACTGAACGGCGGGTACTTTGCTATCTCGGCAACCGCCGAGTACTCGTCCACGTACTCGGATACCTCAAGCGGGGTGAGTTGATTGACCGAGTCCGACATCATTTATCACCCCCATTGTAATCGGGGTCTTTTATGAACTGATTTGTCCAGGGGTTCCAGACCCTGCTCGGGTCTTTTGGATCGCGCGCGAGAGGATTTCGGATGCCGTCTACCACTTCCTGTTCGCCCGTTTGCGTGACGGGTTGTTCCATGAAGACGATCGCGGTTCGGTTCAGGATCATCAAGTGGTTGCCGAGGTTGCCGCCCCGCAGGAGAACTGCGTTGTTGGTCGTCGGCGTGTCTATGTCTGCTCCGTAGGCGTCGATTCCGAAAATTATGCCTTGGATGAGCTCGTCCCCCCGGAACGACAGGATTTCCTGGGCTCTCACGAGGTTGGCTATCTTCTCGTTCCACGGGACCTTTCCGGCCGCCTTGAGTGCCGCGATCTCCATTGACTTGAGGATCTCCATTTGGACCATCCATCCGAACACCTGGGCCCTTGTCATGTTCCACCACTCGCCCCCACCCAGCGGATCCCCCTCCACCCGTTCGGCTTCTCCGTAGGTTCCCTGCGCGGCGGCGGCCATGACCATTCTTGCGAGATCCCTGAGCGCCTCGGGATCCGATGCGTCGACTGCTCCTACATTGTTCACGGGGGCTACACCCGATCTGCCCGGCGACGCGATACCTCCCCACGGAACGTAGTAGGCGGCGGCGGCGTTTTCCCTGTTGCTTCTCCAGTACGGGTTGACCCGGTTGTCGTGGCTCCAGTCGGGGTCGTTGTCCGCGTCGAGGTCTATCGGCATGGTCTTTTCGATGCCCGAGTAGTGCGAGATGTTGTCGAAGAAATGCATGTACATGTCCATCAACTGATCTTGGAGTCTCCCCATTTGCGTTCTTGACGCGACCCTGGCGGTGGAGGGTATGGCCGCAAGGATTATGTCCCCCATCGGGTCGGTGCCCCCGAAACTGGTCATCCCCTGGTTGGGTCTGGCAAAATTGAGGCCCTTCCCGCCCGCGTCACCACCCTCAAGGGGAATGTAGAGCGTGCCAGATATGAGCTCGCGCGCCATCTGGTGGGTGCTCTTCCCGGACTTCGCTTGCGAGATGCCCCTCCTTATGAGGTAGCCGACCGGGACGTGCCTCTGGCGATCCACGTTTTCCGTCTGGTTCGGCACCTGACTGGATCCGACAATCTTCTGAAACTCGTCCTCCGTGACCAACAACGGACGACCCTTCCAGCCGGCGAGATGGTACAGGGCGTTGTGCAGGGCGAAACGCCTCCTACCGCTATCCTCGCGGCTTACGCGACCACCTACGTCGGTGTAGACTTCGAAAACCGGCTGGCCCGTTTCGGGGTCAAGCAACGTATCCATTGCGACGTGGGCGACCGCCAATGTCTCTATTGATCGGTCGCTCAGCTCCACCAGCGCGTAGTCGCTGGTCGGCGTGACGTCCATCGGCACGTGCGGGACGAAACCGAGTGCCTGGTGCGCTTCAACCATTCCGATGATGTCACCCGGGCCCCTGCTGGCCGCGGGCGACCCGTCGGCGTTGGTTGGCGGCGCGAGCTCGCTGTCATCGAGCATTGTCACGTTTCGCAGATTGTCCGTCCTGCTCGTGCGCCTGAGGTTGCCCATGTAGTTTTGGTATTTGGCGCTTGTCGACTTCTTCAGGCGGAGAGCATTCTCCACCTTGTGCATGTTCGGACTGAAGACCTCGGCGAGGATGGTCTCGAGCGATTCCGCCATCTCGCCCATGAGCACGAATTCTCTGCGTGGCCTGTTGCTCCTCGTGTCGCTCCCGGCGGCCCCCCTCCACGCACTCAGCGCGGCGTCTCTCTTTCTGAGGGTCGCCGTGTAGGCGCTGACCACCTCATCGAATGCCTCGAACCAGTCGTTTGGATCGTCGGTCAGTATTGCCTTGTTCACCTTTGTTGCGATCCTGTTGACGGTCGAGCTTTGATCGTTGTTCCTGGCGTATGAGTAGCCGTCGGTGGAGAAACGACTGGGGTTCTGGAACACGTAGATGAATTTTCCGACCCGAGGCTTGTCGGTCTCGGAGAGGCCCGGTACCAGCGCGTCATCATCGTTCTCGCCCCTGCCGAAGATGTGGTTGAGGGTTCTGTGCCTGGACCACCGGTCGCGCTTTTTCGTCGCAGCCGCCAAGTGCGGCGGGGCGATCTGTTGAGCCGTTAGGTTCGCCGCCTGCCTTGCATTGTCCCCATTTGTGCTGTCTATTTCAAGGAAATTTGGATCCCTGCCCCCGGCGACGTACGCCGCGGCGACTTCCTCCCGTCCTACGTGCCTCAGGTAGGACTCGATGAGGTCCGAGCCTTCCGGGATGTCTACGACGTCGAGGAACATGATGTTGGGCCTCTCGCCTTTCGGTATGTCGTCGCCGGTGAGTTTCGTCATCAGGAACAGGAGCGCCGCCTGACGGAACGTTTCCATGGACGTCCCTGGCGACACGCCTGGGGCGAGGAATAGCTTGGTGCGCTTCAGCGACTCGGCGTCCCCCTTGTCCAAACCAAAAACCTGCGCGAACGCCTCCAACATGGTCATTTCGCCATTTAGGCCCGCCCTGCTTTGGCTGTTTTTTTCGGACAATTGGATGGATGGGTAGCTGACCGTCGGTGCGCCCCTCTTCTGGTTCACCTGTTCCAGTTCCCTGGGCCGGGGGACCGTTTTGCCGAGGGTTATCGGGATGCCGCTGTAGTCGTCGAGGAACAACCCGGTCACCGGGTCCCTGTACAGGCCGGTCTGGTTCTCCATTACGTACGAAATCCCCTTGACCGAAACGGTGTTGGAGAAGTCATACTGGTTCGGCCTGCCGAGGGAGCTGAGCAAGACCTGCTTCTCCGCTCCGTCCTCGCCGGCGATCGTGACCATCTGCGTTGAGGCGTCCACCGTTTCCGGGACCGGCTGCGTTGGGTCTTGCCAGTCGGCGATCCGGTTCTTCGGCGGAGTCATTCCGATCTGCGGGCGCGTGCGACCTGCCGGTGTTTGCGGCGGTGTCTGGTTTGGCGGGGTCGGCGGAAGTGGCGGAGCCGGCGATTTCGTCGGCCGCCCGCGGCGTCGCTGGCTTTGGTTGGTCTTTGCGACCTCGGGTCGCGATCCGACGTTTGCGTTGCTGATTATCTTGTCTCTCGCGGGCATGGTCAGGGCGTTCCATTCGTCGTTCCCCGGCTTGCCAGAATTGACTGCGATTGCGAGATCGTCGAGGACGATGAGGTTGTGGGCGAACACGCCTATTTTTGACCCGTCCGTGTCCGAGTTGTTGGCCATCCAGTTCGCTATGACGTCCTCGGATAGTTCTGTGTCGCTCGGCAGACCCATCTTCCTCGCGAGGTGCTCGGCTATCGAAGCCCTCATCTGCGTCGCGCTGGAGAGCAGCGCGGCCCTTTCTTCGTCCGAGTAGTCGCTCAGCAACCTGCCGGGGGCGACGGGAACCGTGGCAAGGACCAGAACCCTCGGGTTCAGCTTGCTGAGGGCGACCCGGCGGACCGAAGAGTCGGACCCCCGACCCCCCGTTTGTGAGATCACGGTCCTTTCTCCGACCGGCCCAGAAATTCTGCTGGAGCTCGCCTCCCTCACGTCCCTGCGCTGAATGTCCGCCCTCCTGGACACGACGCTCCTGTTCCTGTTGTCAATCATCCTCCATGCGGACGCCCTTGCCTCTGTTTCGTGGTCCTTCGAGGAGAGGATGTCGTTGATCGCCACGAGCGCCATCACGTCGGCGTACAGGTTCACTCCGCCCGACCTCAACGACACGAAGTCATTCCGGATCGCCTCAATGACCGATTCCGGGGTGACGACCCCGTCGCTTCTGTAGTCCTTGTCTGCCGAAAACTCGGGAGTCATCAGCTCCGTTACGATGTCGAGCAATTCGTCGCGGCGGTACCCCAGCTCGCGCAACAGCGACGACTGCTCGGATGGCGAAAAATTGGGCCAGTCCAGGTCGTCCTCCCCGAATCTCGAGCTGAAGGTGGCGTACGTCCCCGCCGGAACGGCGTCCTTCAGTGCCGCCAAAAGCATGTCCCTCGTCGCCGGATCCATTTGCCATGGATCATCGGATACTTTCACGACCTGCGGACCGTCGTAGTCGGGCAAATCGTCGCTCTCATCCAGTTCTGGCGGGTTGGGCGAATCTGCTGAATTGATTCGCTTTGACCCCCTCGAGAGTCTCGACAGGAGGTTCTTCAGCATCCCGTTGCCGTCGGACCTGGGTTTTGCGCCTCTCTCGACCCTGCCGGATTCCGTCTCTTCGAGCCCGGTCAGTTCCGTGTCGGGTTGCGCGTTTCTTCTCTCGGAAAGATTGACGACTTCGGGCACCTGCGGATCGTCGCCGGTCACCTTCCTCATGCCGGCGGATGCGGTCTCTTCGTCGGGTGAGCTTGTTGCGCTGGGGTTGATTCCGGCCCTCGCGAGGGCCTCTTCGTTGCGCCTCGCCTGCCTTCTCGTCAGGACCTCTTCGCCGTCCCCCCTCGTCCTTTCGGACGGCGCGACGGAGTCAGCGAGACTGGCCAGTCTCCTGCGCATCCTGCCCATGGCGGCTCTAGTTTCCTCGCCCTGCGGCAGCAACGAGGCGATGTCGTTGGATGCCGGCACCAGATCGAGACGACGCATCCTCTCGGCGTCGTTCCGGGTCAGTCTTGAAATCCTGTTCGTCCTGTCGACTATGTCGGTCATTCTCCCGCCGAAGGCCCTGACCCCACTCCTGATGGCGCTGGCGGCGTTGCCAGGTGTGGGATCGAGTATCCCGCGGCCCCTGTTGATCCACGGGATTCCCTCGTAGATGTAGGCGTCGTTGTCTGCGTTTCTGACGAGGTGCGGCGGCGGCAGCTGTCGCATGCCGATCGGCAAGGCCTTGTTGAAGTACCCAGACAACCCGAGCGACTCCGAGGCGTGCAACTTCGTCTTTCGGTCGTACGAATTGAGCACGTCGCCCATGGCGGGGGCGAGGGACGGGCGCGTCGCCCAACTACCGTTCACGAGCGACGCGTTCGTCTGTTTAACCGACAACAGGAAAGACGAGAACCTCCTGTTTCGCATGAACTGCATTGCCTTGAAGTGCACGGCCGTCTGCTTTATCTGCACGTCAAACTCGCTGACCGCCACGTCCGACATCATCCAGGAACTGAGCGACTCGTACTCCGGTTCCGGCTGGTGCTCATCCACCCCCTCGGGGTTCGTTTTTTGGGGCGGGTTGGTGGGATCCGCGGCCTTCGTCAGGTCCTCGCCCAGCGATTTTCTCTCGAGATGCACCCTCAGCTCCTTTGCGGTCGTGGTGCCGAAGGACGACGACTTCAGGAGAATGTTCTCCTCGTTGAGTGGGACGAACTTGGTGATCTCCAGCGAGGGGTCCAGCGAGCGAACGATCCGGGCCATTGACTTCTCGCCCCTGTTCACCCACGTCGCCCACTCCACCCCCTGTTTCATGGAACCGTGAGCCGTAATCCCGTCAGACGACGCCACGAGCACGGCGAAGGTCGTCCCGGTTTCCGAGTCAACGACCTTGGAGAAGGTTGAGTCAGATTCCATTGATCACGTTCCTTAGGAATTTCAAAGAACCCTCAAGCGTGCTCAACCTGTTATCAAAGATCGCGCCGACTATGTCCATGTGGATGCGTTCGGCAACGCTCATCTTCCCGTCGATGGACATTCTTCTCTTGAACTCCGTGAAACTGAACATCCTGGCCCGTTGGAGCATCTCCTCGAGCAACGCCAACGCGCGACGCTTCTGCTCCTTCCTCAGCTTCATGAAGAACTCCCTGTACATTGAAGTCTCTAGCTCGGCCATGAGCGCGATCCTTGACAGGTCCACCCTCCCCTGCAGCTCAGAGCGCAGCAGGCCCGCCCCGCCGGACGAAGCGACAGGACCGCCGAAGGTCCGCCTGTTGCTGTACTCGCCGACCGTGTAGAGGTTTGACGGATTCCGGTCAATCACGTCGGTCAGTAGGTCGGCGATCATCAGCCGCGTCATGTCCTCGGGATCCGCCAGGTCCAGCCCCGTGTTCCTCGCGAGACGACCCATGGAGTCCGAGTCCGTCGGGTACGAGATCAAGTACGGTCGCCTGATGCCGGACCCCGCAAACCAAACGCTCGGAGCTAGGGCGCCGAGCTGGGACTGGACCTCCGCTGCGGTCATCACGCCGAGGTGTTCGTGCGTCAGTGACGGCGAAATGGCGCTGATGGAATCCCTGCCGAGCTTGTAGGTCGTCGTCCTGTTGTTGACCCTCCGGGTCTCGGCGAACCTGCTCATCTCTAGAGCTGGAATTCTGAGTTCGGGGGAGACGTTGCCGATCTGCCCGCCGCCGTTGACGAGAGATATCGCCGACCGCAGGTCGTCGATCATCCCGGCCTCGTCCTCGATCTGCGTCTCGCGGGAGCCGACCTGACTCGAGCGTGCGTCAAGCATGAATGAGTCCCTGTACCAGCGTCTGACCTGTCGCTGCTTCTTGGTTTTCGGGTCGGACACGGTGACCATGTCGTTCGGGGATTTGAGGTCCCCGAAAGCCTGCTCGTAGGAGACGGGTCCGTCCATCTCCGACGCTATGTGCTCTATGCGGGCCGCCGGGTCGTTGGAGTTGGTCATTCCCTCGGCGTGTGCGACGAGTTTTCCGAGTTTGCGTCTCTCGCCGTTGCTCAGGTTCCTCGTCTTTCTCAGCGTCAGAGTTCCGCCGTTCGGGAGCACGTACACCAACGCATCAATTCCGCTGTTGGAAAACATGCCGAGCTCTTTGCCCCCTATCTGCTGCGGCTTCTTCACGTAGGAGACGTAAGCCGCCCCCTCCATGTTCCTATTGTCTGGCACGGTTCGCAACACGGACGGGGAAACGAGCGGGGTCAACACGACCCCGTCCCTCCTGACCAACCGAGAAACCGTTTCGTCAAACTTGCCCATTTCCGAGGAGACGTTCCTGATCGCCTCCCTGTACGCACCGAAGTTGCGACTCCCGACCTTTGGTATTTCTATGTTCGGGTCCCTGACGAAAGTCAACTGGCCGATTTCCCCCCTCGGAACCACCGATGTTCCGGATACCCTTATCGGTCGCGGCAAACGGGTTCCGACGAGATCCTCGATGTTCCTGCCCCGAGTCAGTAGGGACAAGGCGAGGGCGAAGAGCTTCTTCCCGCACGTGGAGAAATACTTGTCGGTGAACTGCCCACCGAACTGAAACCCCTCCGGGCACCTGAAACCCCTCTCCGGCTTGGGCACCGACGCCGCGGCTGCCCTGGCCAGCGGATTCGCCACGCCGCTCAGTGCCGACCCGCCGCCAGGCGTGGCGGCTGACCATAGGGCGGACCTACCGGGATTCCTGACGACGGACATGTTTCCCGGCGTGAGCGCCGAGGCCAACGCCTGCGTCGCCCGGCCCACAACGGTTTGACTCCCGACCAGGCCAACCTTGAAACGAACTTCGGACCCCTCCCTTATCGCCTCTGGCCCGAATTTCGCCATCTGTATGCATTTGAATTCGACGGCGTTCTGCTTGCTCGTGGTCACGGACAGGGGGAGCGCCGAGACGTTGTTCCTGGAAATGGCCGTGGACGGGAGCACCGTCCTCACCACCACGCCGGATTTCGGGCAGCACTCGATCGTTTCCGTCGCCTCAGACATCCGAATCAAACATCTCCCAGTTGTTGTCGTCGCAAACGAATGCGACGAACTTGGTCTCCATCTTCACGAAGTCGTCCATTACCTTCCAGGCGTGGTCCCAGTCGTCGTCGGTGATGACGGGCACGAACGGTTCGTACGGGGGCGCTGCGTCTATGCCTCCGCTTGACCTGAGGTCCTTCTTCTTCGCCGCCCTGCTGGTCAGCTTCCTGATGCGGTCGTCAAAATCGGCATCGCTCCAAAGCGAGCCGTTCACGACGCCGCGCATCTTCCTCCTGCAGTTTTTCATGCCGGGGTGGTGGCAGCCCTCGTTGGGCCACAGTCCGGTCGTCTCGTGGTGCAGCCATGCGCATATGTTGTTCAGGGGGTAAAGCTCCGGATGATCCGCGAGGATGACCCTGCACCTGCGGAACCCGCCCGGCTTTTTCATTATCGGACGCCAGTAGCGAAGCAAGCGCTCCAGGTTTCCTCGCCGCGGACCGTACCCGCGCATGATGTCCCCGGTGACGAGCTCCTGTGGAACTATCCCGCCGAGCGGGTCGGCCTTGTTGTGAGTTTGGTTACTTTGCACGTTTGATCATCTCCGCGAGTTTTTGCTGGATTTGCCTTATCTTCATTCCCGACTCCTCTGCCAACTCGTCGGTTGAGTATGTGTCGATCGGCTTGCTCGGCGAGGCGTGGGCCTTCGCTATTGACGGAATGACGGCGGACATGATGGCCATTCTCTGCTCCGGGGTGCGACCAGCCCTGACCATGCCCTCCCGCATTGACCTGACCATGTTTTTCGCCCCGGGGTTGGACTCGGTCACGTAGAAAACGTCCTCCTCGCCCGCCGGCTTGACGATCTGCTCCGCCGTAGCGCAGTCCAGGCCCAGCATCTGTCGTTTCTGGTCTGCCGTCATGTGGCCGACCTCGGTGGTTATTGCTAACAAATTTTCGTCATTCACGGCCTGCCTCCAGGTCTGTACTGAGATTTTATCAGTCCTCTGGCGGCGTCTATCATCGCTTGGTGGAGCTTCTCGACCGCCTCGCGCTCCTGCTCCGAGAGCAGGCGCATCAGATTCTCGAGTTTCATGAGCATTATCGGGTGTAGCTCGGCGTAGGTCTCCTTGTTGCTGGCGAACTCCCCGACGGGCAGGGGGACAACATGGTTGTAGTCGGCTGGTCCCGCGTATTCGGTGATGTGCGGAACCGCCTCTCGCACCAGCTGAATCAGATCGTCGGGCAGGCCTTTCCAACCGTTCGTCTCGCTCTCGGTGAACCACGAATTCACCATTTTCATGGCGGTCATTATGTCAACGCCCTTCGGTTGGGTCAGGTTGGAGAATATGTACTGAAGGTACTTGGTGTCGCTGAAATTGCCCTGGTCGTCGAACCACGGCTTGCCCTGGGTCGTGCCGTACAGCGTCATGAACTCGCTGACCGCGGCGGGGTTGGACGCTGACATGTCGGTTATCAGCTTGCGCTGCCCGCCGAAGGGGAAATTCGCCATGTCAATCGTCTGCTGGTTGATCCAGGAGCGCAGGTACGAGTACGACTGGGCGTTCGCCTCCGCATCCCGATGCGTCTCGGCGAGGCTCTCCATCGCACCCTGCAGCATCTTGACGTACGCCTCGTGGACGACCGCCGAGACCACGGCCTTGGCCAAGCTCCTGCCGACAGGGCTCGGTAGTCTGGCTATTTTTTCCTCCAGCGGCTTGATTATTCGTTCCACGTTTGACTTGTATAGGTCGTACGCGGTGATTCCGAGGGGTTTCACTTTCAGGAGCTCGCTCTCGGCACCCAGCGCCTTGATTTCGTCCATGGACGAGTCCGCCAGCGACTCGAGGCGGCTCGGGTTGGCAATGAGGGCATTGGGAACCCATCCGCCGCTGATGATGGGCCGGACTATCTCCTGGGCGGTGGAGGTGCCTATCGTCGCCGTGTCACGGTTGAGCAGGTCCTCCGCCCACGCATTCACGTCTTGCGTCGCGCCGCCTGGTACGAGCTGGGTGATCGATTGGTGGTTGGCGTTCAGGGAGTCCACGATTTTCTGGATGTCGTCAATCATCTCCGGAATGCGGTTGCGCACGTCCTCGTTCCTCAGGACCCCGGTGAGCGTGTCCTTCATGAACTTTCTGGACATCGCCTGCGTCATGTCCCGCGTCGCCGGGTGGACCACCCCCGCGCTGAAGGCTCGCAGGGCGACGATGTCCCTCGTGGATTCTATGCTTGAGTTCAATCCGAACGACGCCGCCCTCGTCGCGTTTGCGTACGCGGACGAGGATTTGTAGGAACCGACGTAGTCGAGGACGTGGCCAACCTCGTGGAGCGCAACGGCGTAGGCGTAGGCCTGCCTCGCCTCGTCGTTTATCTTGTCGAGCCGGTCCTCCAGGTCCCTGACCATTTGCAGGCGCACCTGCGAGTCCCCTTCTCCCGTCACCTGCTTCAGTTGGGAGATCCTCTCCTCCAGCTGTTCGGCCTCCAGCAGGTATCCCATGATCACGTTCGAGGCGACTCCGTCCATCAGGAACCTCGGCACCGACCCGGTTTTCTTGAATATCCTCGTCCAGTCCCTGAGCATGTCCAGGTACCTGTCCACCGTGTCCTCCGGAGTGGGTAGAGGAATCTCGGGGGCTTGCGCCTGCACACCGAGCGCCTGCGACAAGAAGGTGCCGAACGCCGCGATCAAACCAGTCGGAGTGAACGTCGCCTTCTGCTGCTCTGGCGACCTGTTTATCGGCATCAGGATGACCGCGGGTATTCTCCCGCCCGAGGCGGTTGCGTCGTTGCCGAAGAAAGCGACGCCGATTTTGGACATGTCCTTTACGCCTAGGGAGGACCTGGCATCCATGTCCCCGACTCTCCTGTCTTCAAGCGCCTGGGGCTTTAGCGCCGTGTAGATCGGGAAAACCATGGCGCTTCCTCCGACCCCGTCGTCATCGCCCTTGATGTCGGGGTTGTTGTCCGTCGCCATCACCAGATGGACGTTCTCGAAGGCCTCCGGAAAATCGATCATGTTCCCCGCGAGGGCGTAGTAGATGCCGTAGTCGTACGGCGACATCTGCGTGGCGTCACCCGCGAAACGCGGGCTGAGCGTCGTCAGTTCCGGTTGCATCTGAGCCTCGAAGTAGGGGAGATCCAGCAGGAAGTTTCGACCGTTCGGCGCCCCACCGTTCGTTATCGTCTCGAGACGCTTGAGATTCCTCACGGCTTCGGCCATGGTCGCCGGCCTGTTGCCCAGAACCGCGTCCACCCTGGTCTCGGCCTTCTTGACGGCTTGACGCGAGTCCTCGGCGTTTATTATGTTCCCCTGACGGGTGGATATCTCGCCCCACGACATCGCGGCGAGCGGAGAGTCCGAATCGCCGTAGGTGATTCTGGCGTTGGTGCGGAAGGTGCTGCTCCTGCTCGGCGAGCCCATGCTTGCGCGCGCCTCCCTCCTCAGCCTTCTGTTGAGTGGTTGCAAGTTGCCCGGGGTCGGATCGATGATGCCTCGTCCTCTATTGATCCACGGTATTCCCTCGTATATGAACGGGTCGGAGTCCGCGTTTCTCACCAGATGGGGTGGCGGAAGCGGACCGGCGCCGATCGGTCGCATGACCTTCGTCCTCACGGTTTCGGCGAGCTCCGATACCGAAAAAAGGGCAGCGTCGGTCTTGTCGTCGACGAATGAGTCTCGGCTCGTGCGCTTGGAACCTATCCTTCTGCGAGTCATGCGGGCCCGCCCTCGACTCCGGCGAGCCTGAGCAACTCGCTCACGAATTGATAGCTTCGTCCGGTTTTTTGGGCTATCTCATCGATCGTTGCTCCGCCTCTCGCCAGCATGATTATCCTTGACGACTCCACTTTCCTGCGCGCCTGCATCACGGATTCAGGGGTGACCTCTTCGCCGCTTCTCCTTAGCGATACCGCTCTTGCGGCTAGGGCCATGCCTATGTCGCTGAGCACGGTTCTGTAGTTGGCGGCCGACGCCTTGCCAAAGGAGAAACCGAAAACGGGTTTGTTGATTCCGAGGATCTGGGCTTCGTCACCCGGGCTATTGCCGAATCCGCGTACGACGGTGTCGTCGCCTCCGACCACCAGCCACTGGGTTCCCCTTATCGTGTTCTGCCAGCGATACAGCATGGGTCTATCCTTCACGTTGACGAAACCGTCGGGCGTCCTCTGGAAGCGATCGTTTCGCTCGACTTCCGTGAGGAAGGTTCCGATGTTCCCCGGAACCTTCTTGCCCGAGTTTCTACCGAAGTATCCTTCCGTCACCGTTCCTTCCGGTCTTAGCGGATAGGCGCTGACGTATCCGAACTTGGGACTTTCGCTGATCCTTTTCAGAATCGCATCCTGTCTAGCCAATGACGCGCCATCTCTTTCGATTGAGGCCCGCAGCAACTCGGCGATTCTGCCCGACAAGGTCGCCGCATCGACGCGCGGGTTGGCCGTGGCGAGATCCATAGATTGACCGGCGGAAAATTTAGTTGAACTGGTCAGTCCGTTGAGCAAATCGGCTTCGGTCTTGTCTCGTGGGGTTATCGTCGTGGTGCCGGATTTGAGTTCCTCAACTATGCGTTCCGCCGCTTTGAGTTTTCCCGCCGTTTCTTCTCTTTGTCGTTGGACGTTGCGAATCTGGTTTTGATTCAGCAAGCCGGTGTTGCCGCCCCCGTCGGCCATCGTTTCGTCGCCGGCCGTAAAACCCGGGTCCAAGACGCCGTTCTCGAGCGTGTCGGTGCCCACGTGCATGGCCGCTCGTTCTCCTGCCCCGGGGGATAGCGGGTCGGGCATTCCCATTCGGTCCAATTCGGCGTCTATGGCGACGTTTCGTTGGTCCCAGTCCAAATCGGCGAATCTCGGGTCGCTTCTGAGTTTGTCCCTAGCTTCGTTTCTTTGCGCGACGGCTCGCTTGATGTCCTCCGCCTCGGCCACGAGTTGTTCTAGCTCTTCCGCCGGGATGTCCTCTAGGTCGAGAACGTTCTGTTCCCTGCGCGTTCGTTTGTCCGTCGCCACGCGAGCGAGTCTCTCTTGCTCTTTTTTGGCCGTCGCCAGTCGCGTTTTTGCCCTGGATATTGCGTCGTTTTGTTTCGTTTCTTCGGCGCTCAGGTTTCTTGGATTCTTCGTTCCGCCCGCAGTCCTGGTCAGGTATGCCTGGGTGGGCATCGCCTCCGGTTCCACGTCCCGGAAAGTGACGCCGAAGTCGGCTCCCCTCCATTCCCCCGTGGCCTCGGCCTGGGCTATCGCAGCCTCCAAGGCGTCAATTTCCGATTGGACTAATCGGGAGTCGTCCTCTATCCCCCGAACGTTCGCCTCGTAGTTTTCCGTCGCCGTTCCGCTCCGTTGCGGGGAAGCAGCGCTAGTGAGCGGTCTTCCCTCCCCGTCGGTGCGGACCACCGGTTTGTCGGTGCCCCCACCACCCATCCCTGCTTCAGCGTCGCCGCCCGATCTTCTGGTTCCCGTGCCGCGAAGCCTTGAAGAAGTCTCCGTTTGTGGGTTTGTCATATCTATCCATTCGGAGCCGTTCCACTGCCACGTCTTACCGTCCGATTCAAAGGTCCACCGTCCATTCGGCTCCTTGAAGGGGTCGTAGTCTGGCAATTCTTCGTATCCTAGATCCCCCCTCAGTCTTCCCTCCGTTCCACGCCTCGTTCTTCTGAGAATCGGTCTAGGAGCATCGATCTGATCGGTGTCGAGATTGAGAGGATCGCGACCACCAAGAACGCGCTTCAGTGTTTCTCTGCGTTCTGGATCGGCGAGGAGCGCTTCTCTGCTGCGTTTTCTCCTCCGTTTGCGTGATTCCTCGATCATTTCCGGGGTGACCTTAAGATCCTTCAATTCGTCCATCGCAGCCCCCAACGCCTCGCCCTCGGGCAAGCCAAGACCACTCATCCCTGCTTCAGCGTCGCCGCCTCGTCTCCCCCTCATGGCGGCGTTCGGTCCCTCCGCCGCCGACCTAGCCCTCCTCGTCTCCGCCGCTTCGGCTTCCGGGTCCCAATCCCTGATCCAATCCGGGCGCTCGAGCGCCGCCAGCGACTCCGCGATTTGGCGGGCCCGCCTGTCATCAAGCGCCTCCTCCAGCTCGGCATCCGGGTCCCAGGGAGCCGGCCCGAACGACGAACCGTCCGTTTCGTCGCGCCGGTTTCGGGAGCGCCGGCCGAGCCTGTCGGCGATCCTGGTGAGTCTCGAAGGTTTCGGAGCAGCAATCTCGGCGGGCGCCAGGTCCCTCCTGTACTCGATGATCACGCCTTCCTCGGCGAACAATCTGTCGGCGGCCTCAAAATCAACCAGCTCTTCCGCGGTCGCCGACGTCTGAAACTCCCCGGATCGGCCCCTCTTGTACAGGGAGGATATCCTCTGCCTCTCCTCGTCCGAGAAGATTCCCGGCTTCTCCGACAATGCCGAGTCTATGATTCCGATGAATTTTTGTTTCGCGTAATCATACCTCCAGGTGAACCCGTTGCGGGCCCAGTGGGTTGCGCCGGTTCCGATCACCTGGTGCTCGAACGGGTTGTTTGTGCTCGTAACCGAGGAGGAGGATCCGCTGGTCGTTATGCTCCTGACCCCGAGGGCTTTGTAGATGTTCTCGTTCCTTGCGTTGAACTCGCTGGCTATCCCCATGCCGCGGAACTCCGGCGTGATGGTGAGGGAACCGTGATGGACCTCGATTCCGTCCTCGCCTATCTCCAGCCTCCTCGAGGCGTACCCGTAAATCGTTTTGCCGTCGGCGGACTTTATCTGCATGGTTATGGGGATGCTCGTCAGGTCCTGGACCTGGACCATCTCGTCCCAGTTCACTTGCGCATCCAACCTGACCATGGTGCGACCGTTGCTGAGCAACTCCGTTCTCAGCCTCCCCTCAAAATTGTTCTGCACCCTCATGTCCCCGGAGAACAGGTCCTCGAACGCGGCGGCGACCGCCACGGCCTCCTCCCTGGTCACCAAACCCCCGTTCCTGCGGGTGCGTATCCCGACGAGCGTTTGTTGAGCCCTCGCTATCTCGTCTCGTTTTCTGGAGACGACGTTCGCGTGCGTGCCGACCAGGGTTTCGTACGTTCGGCCCATGCCGGCCGACGGTCCGTCGTCAAACTGCTCAGCGCCGGGCGGTTGCCGTCGTTCGTTGGATCGGAAGTTCCCCTCGGAGAGCAATCGTCTCGGGCCCGAGACGTTCCTGCGGGCCCGGTTGCCGTCGGACATCCTGCCGATTGGCCTGGTGCGCATCTGGTTCTGTTCGTTCTCCAGTTCGCTGATCAGGTCGTCCGGCAGGTCGTCGAAACCCGCCCTGCGCACGCGCTCGTACGGCACGTCCGCGAACGTGACGACCCTGTCGTCGTTGTAGGTGACCGTGAGGTCTCCGTTTTGCGGATCGTAAGTTATGTCCCTCGCGACTGACGAGTTGGTGGTGTCCATGCGCGCCAATCTCGCCGTGGCTGCGCGAGGCGGATTCCTCGGGTCGTCGGGGCGCGACATGGCGCGCGCCACTTCGTCGTTGCGGCCGCGATTCCCGAACGAGTCGTCGCCAAGTTGCGGGGGCCTGATCATGTACGGTTTCTTTTCCGGCAACATTTGGGGAATGTTTCTGTCTCGCCTCGCCTGAGCCCTCGCGAGTCTGTTCCTGAGCCGCTCGGCCGCGTCCGCGCCGATCGCATCCTCCATCAGATCGATCGCCTGTGAGGCGCGCCCGAAGTCTCCGTCGGTAGCGAACGGGTTGTCGAGAACCTCGCTGACCACCTCCCGCCTCGCCTGGACCATGGCCTGTTCCGCGACTTCGTCGTCGATGAGACTCGGTCGCAGGGCGGAGCGACCACCCGTGTCCGGGCCGACGTCGAAGGTTCCGTCGGGTCGCAGGAAGATCTCCTCGCTCGCCCCCCTCGCCATGCCGGCGCTCGCCCCGTCGGCGGATTGAGCGCGTGCCGCCTTGCGGGCTTCGACTCTGCCAATTAGTTCTCTTTGTGCGTCGCGCGGGCTGATGAGCCCCTGGTCGATTCGCTCCTGTAGGTCCGGCGGGAAAAGTTCGATGGACCTGTCCCCATCATTCACGTAGCGAACGACCCCGCCGCCGTACGTGTGCGTGGAGGTGCTCATTCGCTCGAGACTGTTGTCGCTGAGCATCGAGAGCGATTCTTCGTCGATCGGCAATTCCGTTGCGTAAGCATTGGCCCGAGAGGTGAAATTGCCCATAACCATTGAGCCCCGATGGCCTAGGGAGCTCGGATGCGTGGAATCCAGCTCGGCGGGGAAACCCAACTCGGCGGCCATTTGAGATATCCTCCGGGACCTGGCCGGGCCGCCGTACGTTGAATAGTCCATGGTTTCCGGGAGTGGGGTTCCGCCGACCTCCAGAATCGCCCCGTCTATCGTGGCGGCATCCGCCTTCTTGTCCCCCGTGAGTTCCACGATCCTGAAGGTCCCCGGGGGAAATCTCAGTCCCTCCCCGGCTCTCGGGGTGAGACTCGTGTCTTCCAGAAGCATCGTTTCGACGGAACCGGGATTCGCATCCATGGCCTCACTGAAATTGGTCACCACCACCCACACCCGTTGGTTCGGGTCAATGTCCTTGGGGCTCTGTCTTTGAACGTGGCCACTGGCCAACCCGCCAACCCCAAAGTGCACGGTGTGACGCGGGTAGTTTACGTTCGGGTAGGTCGGTTTCCCGTCCATGTTGTCGAGATCTTCGGAAGGCGGGTTCGTCGGAAAATCGGCCAACGGCCGGATCTCCAGGGTGCCGTCGGGGAGAACTCTTGGTTCGTATTTCGTCTCGTGGACCAGGGCCAATTTATCGGGTGTCAGAGCCTTCAGCGTCGCGGCACCCCTGGACCTGTCTATCTCCGACTGGGCTTGTTCTCCGAATGCCTCCCCTAGGTCTTTCGCTATTCTCCGCGCCCTGGCCTCTTCCCGAATTTGCTCGCCAAGATCCGACAACTCAGCAATCAGCGCTTCGGCTTCCGGGTCACCCATTGAGGCCCTGTAGAGCAGGGAATCGACGTAGCCGTCAACATCGTAATGGTCCTTCACGCCATCGAGACGGTTCCTCTCCCTCAAACCGGCCTTTGCGAGATGGTACCTGCGCGCCAAGCTCCGACCCTCTTCGCTCAACTCGTCGGCCCCGGTGATCACGTACGGATTTCTCGGGATGACCCGAATTGAAGGATCGTCCATGTTGACGAGATTCGGGTCCTCGAAGATTATTCGTTCCGTGCCGTCGGGCCCGTCGAATTCGTAAGTTGCGAAATCAAACGTGTTAGCCTGGAATCCTCCGTCCCTCGTTATCGTTCCCGGGTTCATTGAGGTCGGCGGGTCGTTCGTCGTTGTGACGACGTTCTGCTGCCTGTAAAGCGCCATCCCGGCGTTCGGTCCGTCGTCAAACCTCGGCCCTTCGTAAATCAATCCGTCAGGATCGGCGTCAAACGGCGAGTCGGAATCGCGCCGTCTTCTGACTCTCCCACCCAGGTCCCGGGCTCGCTGCCTCGCCGAATCAACGACGTTCTCGCCCATCTCGGCGAGCCTTCTCCTGTTTTCGGGGGTGTTTATTCTCTCGTTGAAGAGGTCGGCCGCCTCCGAGAAGGCCCTGCCGAGCCGCCTCTTCGCGTCGTCCGGCAGACCATCGGGGGCTATCCGGTCCACGGCGGCCATGGCCTTGCGGGCCTGCTCGTCGTCGATCTTGCCGCGCTTCAGCAACTCGCCTATGGTGAACTCGGCGAGGTCCCTGCCACCCCTCCTCGCGGCCTCGACGGCCACGTAGGTGGCCGCGCCGGCCGGCCCACCCGCGCTGAACGCCGTCGCCAGCCCGACGCCGATCTTCACCTTATCCCTGGTGTCCTCGTCCGCGCCGGTCCTGTCCAGGACCTTGTCGAGCAGCTTGGCCATCGCCCGGTCCCTCAAGCTCCCCCTCGCGATCCTCCCGAGGGAGCTGGATCTGTTGCCGCTCGCCATGCCGGCACTGGCGTCAAACGTGCCATCCATCAACATTCCGTCGTCTATTCCGAGAATTCCGTCGACGTCCCCGAATGTGCGCGAGCTCACCGGGTTCAAGTTGTCAAGTCCCAAATCCGAATCGACTTGCGTTCTGAGGGAGTCCACTCGAACTCTGTCGTCTATGTTCGCCGCGTGCTGGTCGAGCAGCCTCGCCGCCGTTTCGTGCTGGAGTATCTTCGCCTCGGCGTCGGCTAGTTGGATCTGTAGATCCTCGATCGATCGCTCGCGCCGGTTCGCCGGTAGATTGATTGTTCCGTTACGAATGCCTTCCAGGTTCCTGATCAGATTGTCTCGTCGCTGTCTTTGTTTGTAGGCCTGGTTCCTCGCCGCCTGAGCCTGACTCCGCGACCATTCGGGCGTCTGATACGCCCCGTCCCCCTCGGCTAGGTAGTCGACCAAATCGTCGGTTCTTCGTTGGGCGTCGTCCCTGCTCTTTCCTACGCCGACGCTCCACCTGCTGGATCTGTCGCCGCCAGCCATGCCGGCATCGGCACCGTCGCCGCCGATCCTCTGCCTGGGCAATTCGGCCTCGTCCCTCACCGAGAACGATGGTGCGTCGGGTTTGGCCCCCCTGAGAGTGAGTAGATCGTCCGCGTCCTCCTCCGTGAAAACCCCGAACACCAGGCCCTTTTCGTTCAGGGCCGCCAGGCGACTCGCGGCGTCGGTGAGATCGGCGGATCCGGTCCCGTCCCGTTTCCAGTCGGGGAGCAAGGATTCCAGGGTGAAGCTTCTGCCACCAACGTTATACAGGGGAGTTCCGTTGAGTTCGGCGAGTTCCGACAAGTCTTTCAGTCCTTCGTCCATGAGGCGATCATCCACGTCGCCCAAATCGTTCATCAGTGTTAGTTCCTGGGCGGCCCTCAAGATGTCCATGCCCCTTCGCTCCTGTGGGTCTTTCGACTGGGCGTGCCTTCTCATGGCCCACTGACGTTTCTTGGCGCCCGAGCGAATTTCCCTAATGGTTTCACGCGAAGTAAGGTCGAGATCGCTTCCTCGTCTTCCTTTTTCGATTCGTTGCACCGCAGTCTCCGCCAGTTGGTCGAATTCTTCGGCGGTGAACAATTCGCGTCGCTCGGCCATCTCGTTGGCCGGGGCGTTCCTCTTCCTGACCGCATCCTCGTAGCTGATTCGTTCTGGTCCTGGCAACCCAAGAGTATTTTCCTGCGCGTAGATTTCACCGAGCGCAAGGTCCAACATTCTTTCTTTTTGATTCCATTCCTCGTCTCGCGTTCCCGCGGGGACGTCGGCGAGCAACTCACGCAAGACGTCCCTTCTCCTCTCGAGATCCAGCTTGGTTTGTCTCTCGCCCAGATCGTCCGGACCAACGATCGCCCTGAACGTTTCTTCGTCGTCGCCATACCATTTGCGCGCTGGTTCCACCACGAAGGTGTTTCTTCTCCCGAGTTTTTCATCCCGCGTGTCGCCGACCCACATCCTGCCTTCGTCGAGCAGGTCGCTCACCGATGTCGGCGTGTCGTCGCCGTCATCGTCGCCCATGACCTCGCGGCGCCTTCGTTCCCGTGCCGTGTCGGCCCTCCGTCTTTCGGGCGACACTCGGTCCGCGTCGGTTTCGGGTCTGATCGTCGGCTCTATGAGATCGTCGTCGGTCGTCTCCACGCGATCGTCGTCGGTCTTCGGCCTGGTCGGTCTCCTGACTCCCGTGCCACGGACCCTCGACGGAGCCCCGGGCTCCGGGGCGTCGCCGGGAGCTTCGGAATCTTCGTCCGACGGACGCATCGGAATCGTCGGCCTGGTTGCGGTCCCGCGCAACCGCGGGGACGCCGGAGGTTCACCGGGGTCTCCGGGTTCGTCCGGACTCGAAGCCGGCGGCCTGGTCGCCGAACCCCTCAACCTTCCGCCGTCGGGAGCCGTAGTCCTCGTTGCGGAGCCCCTCAGCCATCCCCCGTCCGGGGCGGGTGGAGCGTCCGAGGGCACGTCGGGATCGTCCGCCCTCGGTGGTCTCGGCGACGACGGCACACCTGGGCCGAGTCCTCCCCCGGGCGGTCTGGGTGGCGTGGGCGGGCTTCCGCCCCCGCCCGCCCCGCCGCCGGGTGGCGGTGTCGGGTAGACGTCCTCGAACCTCCTTGCGAGGTCCGACCTGCCGTGCAACCTGTAGACCTCCTCCTGACCGACGAACTTCGCGAGGGTGGTGAAGAACTCCTCCTCGGTGACCCCGTACGGGTTCCTCTCGGTGTCGGCGAGCATTTCCCTGATGTCCTTGAGCGCCCCGGGCCTGTTGAGTTGCGTCCTCAGCTCCGCCACGAACTCGAAGTCGTGGGTACCGGCGTACGTGCCGCCGATGTACCCGTAGATCAGGTTCGAGGCGGCGTTGTCGAGGCGGGCCTGGCCGCGCGGGCTCATGCCGGAAAGGTTCGCGGGGAACGGTCCTGCCGAGAAATCAAATCTGCCCGTGGACGGGTTCCACACCCCGGTCGGCGTGTCCAGCATGTCGTCCCAAAACTTCATACGTGGGACTCCCGTCTCCTCCGAGTATCCGCGCGCTGCCAGGTTCTCACGTATCGTCTCGAGTCTCTCCGCCACGGTCTTCTTGTTCATCCCCTGGTCCATCGAGAACCTGGCGTACGCCGACGCGATGCCCTCGTCGAACCTCAGATTGTTCATGTAGAACATCCACAGCGCTTGCTGCTTGACTGCGGTCGTCACGGTCGTCGTGTCGGGGTGGTTGAGTATGCGGTCCAGTTCGTCTATCTGGGATCGCAGGAAGGTTCCCGGTTTGGCGTCGGCGCGCAGGTCGATGGTTCCGGCCCTGACGCTGGTCGGCCTGATGCCGCCGGGTACTTCAACGAACTCGTTGCCCGCCCTGACGCTCATGTAGGCCTGGCTTATGGGGTCCCACTGGTCCAGCAACCTCATGCGGAACTCCGACTCGCTGGTGTAGCCGAGCCTCTGCGACAAGCGGTGCGCGAAATCGTCCACGTGGTTAAACTCGTGGTCGAGGGTGTGCGCGAGGAAGGCCTTCGAGGAGGGCTCCATCCCGAGGTGGTGGGCGCCGAACTCCCTTGCAACCTCCCCCCTGTACCTCTCGCTGGTCAGAAAATGCGGGTCTATCGATATCTGGAAGTGGAACGGTGTTGAATCCCCGGATATGAGCCACTCGGGATAGACACCTGTTTGCATCGCAAACCCTCGTTGCTGTGCCGAGAGATCACCCGACAGGTTCAGCGGTCTGTACATGGGCATGCCAGCCGAGTCGACCCTCGGTATGCCAAATTCGTCCAGCAACGGCACCCGCTCCCCCCCGGCGAAATCTCTTGGATCCTGCACGAAACCGTTGACGCTCGTTACCATCACCGCGTTGGCCAGATCGCCGCCGGCAAATTCCACGCCCTTGAGCCTCAGGTAACCAGGCATCGCCGTCACGGCCCTCGCCCTCACCTCGGGGTCGGGGTTGGGCACGCGCCTGACGGTTCCGTCCGGTTGCACCTGCTCGATCATCAGCGGACCGCCCTTGCTGGTGGCGGCGTGGATCATCTGGGCCACGACCTCCTCGAGACGCTCCTCAACCTGCTTCTTCATTTTCGCCTTTTCCCTGTCGCTCATGCCGAGGCGACCACCCCCGTGGACCGGGTCAAGCGCCTGTTCGACGAGGGCCTCGAACATCGTCTTCCCGCCGGTGCCCGCGGCGATGTCGTTGATGCCCATGAAGCTGTGCGGGGACGAGTCGCCCTCCATCTTGAGGGCCATGATCGGGTTGCCTGCGGCGTCGACCCTCCCGGTGTCGATCATCACCGGGCTTCCGTCCGGGTTCCGCGCGACGCGCGACGGGTTCAGGCCGGACCACTGGGCGAACCTGTCCAGCTTCTCCGGCGCCGTCGGTTCCCTCCCGAGGCCCGCGACCCACGACCTGTAGTCGTCTGAGCTCTGCCACTTCGCGTAGTTCTGCGCGGCGTCGTCGTACCTCTTCTCCTCGCGTTTCGTTCGCATCTTTCGGATGTTGCGACTCACCAACGCCCGGATCCCGCCGCCCTTCGTCCTGTCCGAGTACCTTGCCCCGGTCCGATCCATCCCCGCCATCGGGTCGTGATCGTCCATCGGGTTGTCGCCGATTATGTGTGGCGTGTCGCCGCCGCGTGCCCGAGTAGACGCCCTGTCAAGGAGCGATCTCAGGCTGCCGCGGGTCGCCGCAAGATCGGAACCTTCCACGACATCGGCGAGTTTCTCCCTCGTCCCCTCGACCCTACCGAAGATCTCGTCGGCCGGACCCGGCAAATCAACCGCTCCCCGGACCGCCCCGACGACGTTGCCCGCCACCCCCGACCCGGGGACGTCGCAGCCCGTGCCGAATATGTCGGTGAACCTGTTGGCGTTCGGTCCCGAGCCGCAGCGTATCTTGTTGAGCGAGTCCTTCCACAACCCCCTCGCGGTGAGTATTGAGTCGGCGATGTTGCGCGCCATGTCCCTGATCTCCCTGCCCAGGATCCCCTTGACCTCGAGCGGAGGCAAGCCCTTCGTCTCTGTCTCGCCTGGCTCGGGCATGAAGGCCAGTTCTGGGTTGACTTCCGGCATGCCCATCGCCCTGAGGGAGGCAACGACGACGTCGTCGACGGAGAACCCCGCCTGCGCGTAGTTGTCGGTGTTCGCCGGGTGCTTGTCCAGGTGATCCGCCTTGTCGTAGCCGGGGGGCATCACCGGGAGCGCGTCCCCCGGTTTGTAGTTGGCGGACCACTCTAGAAATTCCTTCGGTATGAACCTGCGCGCCCTGTTGAACGGAGTGTCCTCCATCGGTTCCTCGTCCACCGGTTCGCCCACCGGCATCGCCGTCTGCCCGAACTTTGCGGCCTTGAACGAGAAGAACGCGCTGGATCCGCCCGCTCGGGTGATCGAGTCGATCCTCGAGTCGGCCCACGCCGCGTTGTGCCCGCTGCCGTACGTCCTGCCGCCCGCGTCCCTGCCGCCGTCGAAGAACACCCTGTTCGTGGCGTGGTCCACGAAGGCCAGGCGTCCGTCCTTGAGCGCGTACAGTGAGCGTCTGTCGTGCTTGGCGACGAGCCTTGCGTTGAGCGGAAAACTTGACGAAATCGGCGACATCTGTCCTAAACCCTCTGTTCCGGGGGGCGGAACGTGACAATCATCAAACAATTATAGACGTATATTTCTTAGCTACTGGCACGCACGGCGGTTCCGCTCCTTGTCCTGACCATCTCGTCCCATTCCTCCTGCGCTTCGGCCAGCGACTCCGCTTCCTCGGTCGCCGCCGCCGCCAGGGCCACCCCGATGGATTCCAGCTTGGAGTCGGAGTCGACGACCCTCAGGATCGGCATGTCGTCTCGTTTGTTGTTCTGGTTCATTGTTTGCTCCCTCCGATTATCCTGGTTTCGCCCCCGTAGGGCCAGTACGCCTTCGGCACCAGCAAGTCCTGCGCCGTGAGCAGTCTGAGTATGGGCATGTTATCCGCAAACTGGCGGGTGCTCAAGTCCCTGACCGCGAACTGCCTTCGGATCAGCTCCTTGATCTTCGCCTCGTCCTCGCTGGGCAACCCGTGGAATTCTGGGAAGACCTGATCCATTATTTTTCGCCTGTCCTCGGCCGAAGAGAGCATCTCCTTAAGTCTGTCGTAGATGGCTCTGCCGATGGTGTCAAAGAGTACGCGCGACGAAACGGCGACCGACTCGCCGGGCTGTTCGTCGCGGCCGAACTCCTGCGTCATGACCCTGGAGACGAACATCCCAAGCTGACCGGTGTCGTTCCAGGCCCACTGCATGTGCCCGTGGTAGGAATCGATCAGATCGGCCGGACCCCTGAACGCTACGTACTCCCCGTGCCTGGTGAAACCCTGGCCCAGGTAGTGGTGGAAGAACTCGTGCAGGCCGAAATCCTCTTCCTCGCGGAGGCCCCCGGATTGGACGCTTTCTATGCGCTTGGTGACGGCCCTGTTTATCGGCGAGTACCTCGAGGAGAACGCCTTCACGCCCAACCTCGCCGCGTGACCCAGCACGCTCCCCGGTTGCACCGTGGCGAGTTTGAACCTCGATGCCTTCGTCCAGTGTTCGTTGATAACGAAAGCCACCTCTGCGTCCGTCAGGCCAGCCTCCTTCATCAGGTCGTAGGCGGTTTGCGCCCACTTCTTCGTCAGCTCGTCGTGTCGCCTGGCGTGGTCCACCACTATTTTCGCCTGATTCCTGACCATGGGGGCGAACCTCCTGGAGAGGTCGTCGTCTTCCCTGATTATGATGCTCTCGAAGTGCGAGGTGTCCCCCCAGGACCGGTCCTGATAGGTGACGCCGGGTATCCTCTCCGCGGCGGGGGAGAAGGCCAGCCCGGATCTGACCCGTTCCGGCAACGCGTCGATCACGGCCTTGAGGAAGTTGGACTTGCCGCCGAAGTAGGAGAACGGGTCGAGGTATACGGAGCGGTCGAGCCGCGATTTCTCCCACAGGTTCCGGGGTAATTGAAGGACTCTTCCGAACAGGATTGCCTCGTTTACCTGGTCCGCGTCGAGGACGGAGTCGGAAAGGTACTCCGCCCTCGCCCTGATGAGTGCGTTTACTGCGTATATCGTCAGCATCTCGTCCGCGGTCGGGAACGTTCCGAGCACGGCGTTGGCGACGGCACTGGGACCTATCAGCCTGTCCGCGAACTCCTTCACCACCGGTCCCTGGACCTTCGGGGACGAGTGCCCGGTGACTTCGTAGGATCCCAACCCGGCGGCCTTCAGTGCCGGCGAAAGGGACTGGATTGCCGGGTCCGACGCGTCCAAATCGTTCACGTCTATGTGCGGAGCCAGAAGGTACGGCTTCATGATTGCGTTCTTGCCCGGGGCGACGGGCGCACCGTCGGTGCTCCTCATCCTGACGCTTGCCGCGACCCCGGGTACCGAGTACAGGACGTTTAGCTGCGCCTCGTCGTCGGTCGCGCGCGCCAGGAGTTCGGGTGGCGCGTCCCCGAGCGCGTCGGGCGGTTGCGGACTGAACCTCGGCGAACTCCCCGCATGGTAGATCGTGTAGTCGGCCCCGATTTTCTCCAAATAGTCCACGAACTGCGAATCCACGCCCGGCATGTCCCCAACGACGAACGTTGCACCGTCTTCGTGGGCGTTCGTTATTGCCTGGATGGTTTCGTCCCTCAGTGGAAGGCCTCGGAGCTCCCCGTTTCTCGCCAGCATCACGACCATGCTCCCGGCCCGGTACGACCCGAGCGTCTCCAGCGTCGTACGCGAACTGCTCCTCTCGTCGTTCGCCAACTCAACTATGGCGCTGTCTGCCACATCCCTCATCGCCTGGTCCTTGCCGTCACCCGACGGGGTCCCCCTCCCCCTGCTGCTGTGGCCTCCGTTGAATTTGGGGATTTTTCGGGAGGACATCCCCGCCTCGCCGTCGGGGGCTCCCGAGTCCCCGAGGGACTCGGATGAGTTCCTCAACCTGGCCTTTCTTGGGTCTGGAGCAAGAACCCGTCTGGCCCTCTTGATCAAGTTGTTGACCCGATGGTAGGGAACGTTCAGTTCCCGCGCGATTTGTCGCTGGCTCTTGCCCTCCCTGAGCTTGGCCATGATCTGTTTCGTCAATTCATCGGAGGCGTCGCCCGCTCTCTCTACTCTGTCCCTCCGAATCAAACCCAGTTGCGCGGCCCTGTTTGCCAGATTTTGGACAGTAGTTTCATCGGCGTCCAGTTCCTGCGCAATTTCGCGCATTAGCTTTCCTTCCTCGTACTTGATCGCCACCTCCAGCATCAGTTCCTCAAGCTCGGGCGAAGTTCGATAGCGACGGGGTCCCGCGTCCAGCCCCAGGCGTCTCGCCTCCCCAATTAGTTTGATAACGGAGCTTTCCGTCAACGCAAGTTCTTCGGCGATCTGAGCTGTCGTCTTTCCCTGCCTGTACTTGTCGGCGGCGGCGGCGATGTTTCCGGGGGTTCTGAGGGTTCTCTTGAAGTTTCCGGACCCTCGAGGGTTGTAGTTGCGAAGTAGCTTGCGCTCGTTTGCTCGTTGCAGAAGGTTGTTGATCGTGCTCACGGGAAGATTCATTTCCCTCGCCATTTCCGGCCGGGTTTTCCCCTCGTTGTACAACCTCGTAGCCTCGCCAATCAACTCATTCATTTCTGCCGCGGTGCGTTGACGGGGTGAAGTCAGCAATCCCCGTCGTCTCGCAATCGTTCGGTAATTGTGCACCCTGTAGCGCGTGATCCCCAACTCCTCGGCGATTTGCGTGGCGCTTTTCCCCCCGTTGTGCATCTCCGCCACCCGTTCGACGAGTGCCCGCACCTCGGGCGACGGCTTGCGCCCCATCCCGGCCTCGCCGTCGGTTGATTCGTAGACGGCGTCCTCGTACAACGAGACGGGGTTCTCCAGCGCGTCGGCCAGGGCGTACAGGATGTCCCCGTCGTCCGGGTACAGACCCTCCTGCTCGTCCGCGTATCGCCTCATCTGTTCGGCGGACTCCAGCCTGTCCGTGAACTCCTCGTCGGGGAACTCTCCGTCCATCAACAGGGAGACGGCGAAGAAGATGTCGTCGGCGATCAGCTGTCTCGTTTCTTTGTCTATTCGCTCGTACGGGTAACCGAACTCGATCACCTCGTCAGGTTCCGACAGGATGTCGGCCAGCTCCTCGGCGTCGGACACGACCGGGAAGACCGGAGGTTCGTAGTTGTCATAGGCGTCCCACGCCCGATCCTCCTCCAGGAGCGTCATTTGCGAATCGTCGGAACCCTGCTTGGGATACTCGGGCTGCGAACGGTACGGGCTGGTCCAGCTGGCGGCGCCACTCGCCGTTTGTGTTTTCTTTCGTTCATCCTCCCTCTCCGTCCACGATTTTCCGAGCGAGGGTACGTCGTCCACCGTCCCCGGGTTGTCCCAGTAGGAGCGATGGTTGCCGAACACGATCCCCCCCGCCTCGAGGGACTCCTGGAGGTCCAGCAGAGACTCGAACTCCCGCTCAAGGCCGAAGATCTGGGCGGATCTGGTCATTTTCCAAAGTCTGGTCGGGTAGGCCATGTTCCAATCCTGACCCTTGTCCCAATCCAGCCGGTCGAAATACTTGCCCTCGTAGAGGGACCAGCCGAGGGCGGCCGCCTGCACCTCCATGATTTTGGCCAGGCTGCTGAGGAATTCCGGGTCCTTCTTCAGTCTCTCGAGCGGATCGCCCGCCACGTTGAAGGTCTCGCCGAACGACGCGCTTCCTCGGTCTATCGGGAAGGCCCACCAGTCGTAGTGGTCGTTGTGGATCTTTCTCCACTCGCCCGATGCGGCCAAACCCTGCTGCTTTATTCTCTCCAGCCTCTGTTCCCCCTTGACAAACTCGTCTCCCCCGTAAGAATTCGAGTAGTTGCTCTTCCAACTTTTTGGCGTCGGGACGACTTCCTGCGGTGGTTGCGAATCACCGCGGTCCCTCGCGCGAAACAACCTGCTGAAAATCCTTTTCCCTTTCGGGCCGCCTTCGTTGCCCATGCCCGCGTCGGCGCCGTCCGAGGGGTCAAAAACCACGTCCGAAAGGTCCGTTTTGTACAACGGGATCCATTCTCCGTTCTGGTTCAGGACCTCGATGTTCTCTCCCGGTATCTTGACGTCGTCAAAAAATAGGGCGTCGCCGTAGAGGCCAACCGCCCGTTGCGTCCTGGAATCCCTGGGCCCGATTGGATTTCCAGCCGAATCGATCGCCAGATGGCCGGGAAGCGTGGCTCGATCGACATCGCTCACCCTTGCGAGGAGGGAGAGCCTTTCGTTCATTGCGTCGGTCGGGCTGATCCGCAGGAACGACATTCCCTTGACCGGTGACTTCAGCCGAAGGGGGGCGTTGTGCGGGAACTGCTCGTTCCACACCGTCGGTGACGCCCCGAACCACAACTGACGCTCGGCGCTTGCGACCAGCCCCTCCGCGAGTATCTTCGGCAACGAGCCGGTCGGTGTCGCGTGGTACAACGGGTGTCCGTCCGTCCACCTTGAGTTCTCCCTGTCGCGGAAGGGGAAACTTCGCGTGGCACGGAGGTGCGTGAAGGTGGCACCCGTCGAGTCGGTCTCCTGGTGGTAGTCGGATTCCTTCGGATGCCTGGGGAACGGAACGTTGTACCCGCCGACATCTATCGTCTCTCTCTTCATGGCGTCGTAGATGGCGCGCTCGACCTCCATCTCGGGCGGTGGCGGGGAGTTCCATATCCCCGTGTCGTCCCTGACGGCGTCCCAGTACGGCTCGGTCCATTCGGCGTGGAGATACGTGTTCACCGAAGCCGGGCTGGCGCCTCTCCGCGTCCTCGGCGCGAGGTTCAGGGCCGTGAAATTCGTGTCTTTCCACATCGGTCCGGATTCTCGCGGGAAGTGACCGTCCGGATTGCTCATGTCGCTTGGGTCTTTCTCCTCACTGAAACTCCGGCGACGATCCGGGCCGGACATCGCCGCGACGGCGAAATTTTCGTCGTTCGCGTAGAGGGACGATCTCAATCTTGGCGCAGACGGCGTCTCCGCGGCTCCGCCGGGTGTCGGGTCCGGGACGCCTCGACCGAAGTTGATCGTCTCGATGTCCTCAAGGACCACCAGGTCCAGGTCGGCGTCCCTTGCAGTGAACGGATTCAGGTTCCTCGGTGCACCACCGATGGTCGGTCCGAGCGACTTCTCACCCGGGCTTTTGGTCAGGTGTCGTTCGAGGCGAGTCACCTCGATCCCCCTTAGTTCCAGTTTTCCGGAATCAAATCCTCTTTGCCGAGGGACTTGGCGCGCTTGACGATGTGGGCCCTGGCCTTGTCCTTGTCCTTGGCCCTGCCGTACGCCTGGATCGCGTTCTTGAGGTCAGTCTCGTTGACTATCGGGTACGAGCCGTCGGGTAGGGCGTTGCCCTTCTTGGCCTCGTCCTCGCGCTGCTCGTCGCTGAACATCCGCTTGAAGTACAGCTCGGCCTCATCCTCTTCGGAGTTGGACGACTTGATCTCCTCGGTGATCAGCTCGAACTCGGCAAGACTCGAGAGGAAGTTGGCGTCCCCCTTCGCCTCCTCGTTCTGCTTCTTCTCCTGCAACCACTCGTCTGGGAGCGACTTTTCGAGACCGAGGACCCTGGCCCTCGCCATGATGTGCTCCTTCGCCTCGGTGCGCTTCTTGGACCTCGGCCACGACATCACGGCGTTCCTCAGGTCCGAGTCGTTTGCGATGGGCATCTCCCCGTCCTCCATGGCGTCGCCGCGCTCGGCCATCTGCTTCCTGACGTCGTCGCCGTAGGCGCGCTTGAGGGCTATCTCGGCGGCCTCGGACTCAATGGCGAAGGCCTCCTGCTGCGTGTAGGTGTCGTATCCGAGAATGTCGCCGTCAAGGGACACGAACACGTCGTACGACTTGCCGTCCACGCCCTCTATCTCGACTGCGTAGCTGTCGAAACCCTCGAAGAGATCTGCCTCGACGGACACGACGTCGCCGTTGATGCTCTTGGTGGCTATCTGCGCAGCCTCCGAGAACCCGATCATCTCGCTCGGGCGGAATCCAGACTTCACGTTCAGGACTTCGTCGTTGAGCATGTGCCATCCGTAGCACTCTCCGGTCGTGCCGTCGAAGAACACCTCCACCGGCTTTCCGTCCTTGCGTTCCACGTCGACGACGAAGATGTCGGCTTTGTCCGAGTAACCCGAGTCAAGGACCTTGCCGCTGAACATGTCCTCGGCGACGCCCTCCATCTCCAGGAGCGCGGGCATGTCGCCCTCCTTCACGCAACCACCGGGGCAGTTCTCGCACACGGGAGAGTTGGCGGGGTACAGCTTCCTCTCGATTGCGCACACGAACGGGTTGGTCCCCATCTCGCCCTGCTTGAAGCCCATCGTTGCGAGCCTCAGGTTCGCATAGTCCGACTTTCGGTACATGTAACCCGATCTCTCCATGTCTTCCTGCATTTCGACTTCGCCTGGTTCGTCCATTTCTTCGTCAAGGGACAGCTCCTCCATCCCCTCCTCTTCCTCGTCGTCGTAATCCTCGTCGTCCATGGGGTCGCCGGTGTAGGCACCCTTCGTCCGTCGTGGTCTTACCGGCACCCTCCGTCGTCCGCCAACACCTTTGCTGTACGACCCGGAGACCTCCTCGTCGGGATCTTCCATTTCCGGCTCCTCAATGTCGAGCTCCTCGTCGTCCTCCGTGTCGGCTTCCTGCACGATTCCCAGCTCCTCGTCGTCAGAGAAGTCGCCATAGGCTCTCGCCGGCGGGGCGCCGTACATGGCGACCTTTTCCGACATCTCCTCGTCTTCCTCGTCTTCCTCGGCGAACGGATTCTTGCCACCCGTCTTCTTCTTCTTCTTGAATCTTTCGAGCAACTGGGCGGGCATTTCGCCCTTCTCCGACATCTCCTCGTCTTCCTCGTCTTCCTCGTCTTCCTCGGCGAACGGATTCTTGCCACCCGTCTTCTTCTTCTTCTTGAATCTTTCGAGCAACTGGGCGGGCATTTCGCCCTTGAAGGCCATCGCGGAGCAGTCGCCCTTGCACTCGGCGCAGGGTTCCATCACCGTCTCGCCGGTCGCCTTGCACATCATTCCGTCGGCACCGTCTTCGCCGTACATCTTCACCTCGACCGCCGTGGCGCCGCACGCCGCGCAAACGGCGTCACCGGCCTTGTAGCCGCAGGCAGCCGTCTCGGCACCCTTGGCGCACTGCAAGACCTGACCGTCGTCGCCGATCTTTACGGTTGGTGCTCCGGTCTCAGGTTCCATGTTTTCGCTCCTTGTATTGCATCGTCGTCGCCAGGCAACCCTTGTGGTTGACGCAACTGCCGCACGGAAACTGGCGTTTCTCGCCCGTCGCAATGCAGTGATATTTCAATTTGACTGCGTTATTTTGTGTAGGTTTATCATAACCCATAACACGGTTCCCGCGGGTGTACCCGCCGCTTGGTCTGCCGTTCATTGACTCGCTCGTTTACGCGTCGCCACCGTATAGGTAGTCGCTTTGCCCTCTGCCGAATCTACGAGATCTGTTGCCCGAGGTGTCGATCCTGTCGGGCGGTCTCTGCTGGGCGTTCCTCGTTCCCGAAGCGGCGCGTCCCTGTCTAGCGTCTTCGTTTCGTTGCGAAGAACGGTCCGCCGGACGAGATCTATTCATTCTGTTTCGTTCGGCCGCGTTGCTAGATCCGTCGGCCCTGCGATTTCCGGATCCGCCAAGTCTGTCTACTGGGCGATTCGGGCGCGACGCTCCTTGTCTGGATGACTCGGCCCTTTGGTTGGAGGTGTCCGTCGGGCGACGACCCTGCATTCTCGAGTCTTCGGCTCTATTGGAAGATTCGTCGTAACCGGGGCCAGAAATTCTGTCGGCAGGACCCTGTGGGCGTGAGCGATTTTGCCTAGTGCTTTCCGCCCGCTGAGAAGAAGTGTCGGCCGGACGAGACCTACCCATTCTCGCCGACTCGGCTCTATTGGAAGATTCGTCGTAACCGGGACCAGTCAGACGATCCACCGGTCTTTGCGGACGAGCGGCGCCTTGTCTTGCGCTTTCCGCCCTCTGCGAAGAGGTATCGGCAGGACGCATTCCCTGCATCCTGGCGGACTCAGCTCTATTGGAAGATTCGTCGTAACCGGGGCCACCTGCCGCACCAAGCCTGTCGACCGGTCTTTGCGGACGAGACCCAGCTTGACGAGCCGTTTCCGCTCTCTGATTCGAGGTGTCCGCGGGACGCATTCCCTGCTGACGACGACTTTCGTTTCTACCGAAAGATTCGTCGTAGCCGGGACCGCCCGCTCCTGGCAGTCTGTCGACCGGTCTCCCGGCGGGGCGCTTGCCTTGATTGCGAGCGTCTTCCGCTCGTTGATTGGACGTGTCGGGTCTGGCCCCTCGTTGTCCGGGGTTGAGACTCCCGCTTGGTCCGCCTGCACCGGGCAGCCTGTCCACGGGCCTGCCGGCGGGGCGCTTGCCTTGGTTGCGGGCGTCCTCGTTGTCCTGGAAGGAGGTGTCGGGTCTTTTGCCTCGCTGTCCCGGATTGAACGGAGCTGGCTCCCCACCGTAACCGAAACCGCTTCTGCCCTGATCGTCGACTCTTCCCGCGTTGACGTCACCCATGCGGTTCTCGAAATTGCGCTTATCTCCCGCTTCTATTCTGTCGGCGGGAATGAATCCCTCACCCTCGAGCGCTATCCTGTCGAATCGCGCTCTCGCCTCGGTCCTGAATCTTCTCTCCTGCTCCGATCGTTTCGGGCCCCGGTTTAGTTGCACGCCCTGCCTGGCGGCCTCGCCACGCACGAACTGCCTGCGTCGCGCCTCCATCCCCTCAGGAGCACCCCCGCCGACCGGTTTGCCGTCGCGGCGCTTGTACGGAACTCTTTGCTCCTGCGGGGTTCCGTCGTAAATGTATCCGTCCCCGTCCCTGTCGATCATGTCTTCGGCGGAGCCGCCACCCGACGGCTTGCCGCCGCCGATGGTGGCCCCGAGGGCCTTTTGCTCCCAGACGAAGACCAGCGCATCCCGCAAGTCCTTTGCCAGTTCTGGGCCGATCGTCTTTGCGTCGTGGATGATTATGCCGTCGTAGACGGCGCTGGAACTCATCATGTAACCGGAGAGGACGTCGTCAATGGCTTGCTTGGCGTAGAACCGGTCCCCCTTCGGGACCGGGAGCAGGAGGTCGTCATCCGGCTCGTTTTCCTCCAGTTCCTGGAGCTCTGCGAGCGATAGGACGTATTCTGACGTCGCCGACTTGGTGTCCTGATTCCGCAAAATTTTCATGGCGCCTCCCATTGTAGAGCACTACCAATGAAGGAAGTGCAAGTTGACATTAGCTAAACAATTGACAGTGATTTGAAACTCATTCCGTCGGTCAATCCCTCTGGCAGGACGTAGCGCGGAAGCCCGCCGTCCCCAATTTGCGACGACTCGCGCCCGATGCCGGCCCTTTCGTCGTGCCACTTGTTTATTGTTGCGGTGGTCGGATTGTCGTCGCCGAGTCTGTCAATCAACTGGTTGTAGAAGTAATTCCTGCGCTTCTGCATCCTCCCGAGGAAAACGACCATCATTTCAATTTCCTCGGCCGACTCGTCAATCCTCGAGCGACTCATTCGCGCGATCGTGTCGAGCCTCCCGAGCACGGTCTCGATCATTGCGTTTGTGGAGACGTAGCCGGAGATCAATCTCGTCGTCGAGGCCTCCTCCGGTGAAGGATTGGGGATTGAGGAAGCCCCGTTGTCGAACATCCTCAAAGTCCCGGCTGCGAACTCCTTGGTGATCTCCGCCGGTCCGCGCGGCCCAGACAGGGTCAGTCTGCTCGGTAACCCGCTCTCGTCGGACGAGATCTTGCTGTCCGTTTCGAGGCGGGCCCGCGAGGCCCCCAATTGAGACTGGAAGATTCTGGCCGTCCTCGGATCATTTGCGAACGATTCGGCGATTGTCGCAGGCGCGCCGTCGGGCGTCTCGGGACCGAACGGGTCAAAGCGGCTGTCGCCGACGTCCATTCTGCGGGCCCCGTCGAGGGCGCGCCTCCTGCTCTTGAACACGCGGCTCGATACCGCGTTCCTGTTGCTCATGTCGATGATAACGAATCCGTCCTTGACCGGTTTGATGTCGTACCTCTGCGGAACGAAATTCCGCTTGGCCATCCCAGCGTCGGATCCGCCGTCTCTCTTCATGTCGTTTATCAAGCCGAGGAAGAGCGTTTCCTGGTCGAGCGCCTGCGCCAGTGCCTCATCAAGGAAGGAGTCCTCTTGCTGCGTCCTCCCGGAGAAATTGAGGGACGAGAACCCGTCTGTGCCGATCGGTCCGCCGCTTGTGCCGGCAAGCTGCCTGGCGAGAGCGCGCTTCCTGCGCACGGAGTTCAGCTCCTCCGCCCTCGAGAAGGGATCCATTGCGGCGAGCCTCCTTATTTGTGAAACCTGCGCGCCGCGCCACATCAACTCGTCGACCCTCTCCGGGGAAACCTCGGCAAGAGCGGACACCTTGTCGATGGTGACGTCCAAGCCGCTCCGCCCAGCGTAAAAAGTGTCGGTCGTTCCCCCTCTCGGGGCGGCGCCGCCACCCGTCATGGTGAAGCGCTCTATCAAATCGTCGTGTTGAACCATCTGCGAGTAATGATGGATGTCAACGAGATCGTCGTCGGTCGGGTTGTCCCAGTCTCGCGAGGCAAGGTCGGCGAAACGCTCGCCTATGCCTCTGGCAACTTTCTCGTATTCCACCGAGCCGTATATGGCGTGCAGCCTCGCGTCGAGCCACTTTGATCCGCTCAGTATCGGTATTCCGTCGGCGTCGCCGAACGGCGAGGAACCGCCCGACCGACCCATGGCTGCCTCGGCTCCCGAGGATATCGCCGCGGTCCCGGGGGAGGGGGACAGCCTGTCAAGAATCCCCATGGCCCTGCCGGCAGGCACCAGACCAAGGCTCACGGCCTCCACCAGATACGCGACCAGCGCCTTTCGGCCGCCCCTGGCGAACAGCGCGGCGGCGCCGGAATCAATCATCTTGTAGGTAACGTCCAGCCCGCTGGTTCCGGAGCCCGGGCCCGCCCCTGGCGTGGAAGCCAGAAGTCCGAGCATGTCCGTCGATCCGAACCTCAGGTCGTAGATGAGTGCGAGGATCTTCGCGGTGGACTTGACCACCTCGCGTCCCAATGGGGAATTCGCCGGGATGGGGGCTTTGCTCGGGTCGATTATTCGGTCGATCGTCCGACCGACAACGCTCGCCCTGCCTTTCAGCGCATCGCCGAACGAGGAGAACGCCTGCTCCGTTCCCCGGCCCGGCCGCCGTACGAAGTCGTCGATTACCTGGTCGGAGAGACGCTTCCAATCCTCGTCGAACCCTGCGTCCGTGACGGACTCGAAATTCATGGAGGGGGCCATTCGCACGAACTCGCTCATCAAGCGGCGCAGGTCGGGGTCCGGGTTGCCCATGCCGGCCTGCGCGCCCGCCTGCAACGAATCGGTGCCTGCGCCCAGCGAGCGATGGTGACGGTTGCCGACCTCCCTTGCGATCTCTGCAAGTTTCCCTCTCATCACCCTGGACCTGACCCTGAACCGTGGGTCCGTCTCGTTGCTTGTGGACGCCAGCGAGAAGAGGTCCCCGACGGTCTCGTTGAAATCGGCCAGCAGATCAATCAGCTCCACCGCTCCGTATCTGTCCCTATCTCCGACCATCATCTCTGGAGTTCCGTGAACGTTGAGGCCCATCGCCCGCGACGAGGCGACGACGGCTGCGGAGGCGGGCTGGAGATCGAGTGCTGGATCGACCAGCAACCCGAGAGATGACGGGGTGTTCTCGCCCCGACGAACACCGTCCGCCACGGACATGAATATCCTTTCGGAAGCCGCATCTGCGTACGTTCCGTAGTCGTGCGAGGTCAGTCGGGCGACGATCTCCCCCCTCGGAATTCTCGAGATGCGTGCGAGCCTGTCCAGCGCCCTGCCCGGCCCGTCCGACAGCAGCGCCATGTTTAGGTTCACGGATAGATCGGCGTTCCTTCTGAGCTCGCGCCTCAGCTCGGTCGGGTTCGCCGGCAGTGAATATGTGGAACCGAGGGTGCCCGGGGCCCCGACGAAGTCGCCCGAGAGCGAGTAGTCGGAGTCGGCCTTGGTCACGGATATTCCGTTGTGGTCGGGGCCCTGGTTGGATCTGATCCTCATCACCCTCTGCGTCGCCGCTATCGAGTCGAGGACGCTGGACGCGTCTGAGTTGCCCGACGGGCCGAGGTTTATGAGATTCTCCAGTCTCACCTTGTCGGACCTGAGTCTTTCCGCGAGACCTGCGTCGCTCAGGCGGTCCGCCTCCACGTCCTGCTCGGTCACTCTCCAGTAGGACGGAGAATCGGAGTACCCGTCCCTGTTCGTCAGACCAGACATACCGGCCATGGGTCCGTCCGTCGTCCGGTTGTCGTTGTTGAACCTGCGTCTTCTGGAGAGATCGACGTACTGGTCCTTGGTGAGGCTCATCTCATCCTTCCCCCCGTACACGTCGGTCGGCAAAGGCACTTTCGTGAATCCGGGTTCCGACGTGAAGGCCCTGTCCCTGAGGTTGACCAAATCAAAGTCGAACGTCTTTTGTCTTCCGTCGGCGGCGTCCAACCCGAGGATCACGAACCCACCGATGCCTGCCCTCCTCGCCTCCTCCGGTGTCAAACCGGGCTTGGGGACAACCTCGATCGACAGGAGCCTGTACGTCCTCGGGGTTCCGTCTGGAGCGACTCCGTATGTGAACTGGAAACCTATGCCGTCCTGGCGGGCAACGAACAAGTTCGCCACAAAAAAAGCTGCCGTTTCCGCGTCGGTGGCCGGGGCAATCGAGTTCATCTCCACGTACTTTCCGCCGATCCCCTTGTAGATCCGGACGCCGTTCCCATAGGAGCCGCTCGGCACCCTGTCCGGGTCCGGTGTCGGGCCGCGCGGAGTCGCCCCCGGTGGTCTGGGCGGTCTAGGACCGCCCGGTGGCCTGTCTCCCCCGCCGGGGGCTGAGGGTTCGCTCGGGGTTGTCGGTTCGTCCGGTGATCCACCCGGGGCGTCCGGACGACGGGTTCCGTCCGATGGTGACGGCGCGTCGCCCGGCGCACTGGTGTCCCTCGGAGCGAACAAGTTCTCGGTGGGGGCACCGATCCCCTGATGGGCTTGCTTCCAGGCACTGTAGTTCAGCGCCCACGTTTCGTCCTCCTTGCTGACGAGCAGGTCATTTGAGTCCCTGTCGAACATGAACCTCGCCGCGCCCCACTTGTCGCCGAGCTCTATCATGGCGAGCAGGTTCCTGCGCGTCGCCTCTATGTCGGCGTTTGCGTCGTGAGCCTTGAGGATGGGGTGACCGAAGTACAGGGCGAGCGCCTCGTTCTTGGTCGAGGCATACGGATCCGGCCACCAGTTGCCGTTTACGGACAACCTCTCCTTGTACCACAGCGGTCCGGTGGCGAAACGGTAAAGCCTGTCGATCGCGTGTATCCTCTCCTGGAACCTCTTGCCCCACGACTTGCCACCCGGCTTGTCAATCTTCACGGCCTTCTTGAGCCATGCGACGAAAGGTGTCGACAGGCGGTCGTAGGCCGCGTTGCGGGCAACCTTGGAGTCGCCGGCAGCACCGAGGGCTTCCTTCAGCTGTTTGGCCATGACGCCGAACCTCTCCTTGTCCACGGCGAACAACCAATTGGCCAGCGCAAGGGTGTCCACCCATCCCTCGGTGGGATGGTCGCCCATCACGTCGTTCCATACCCGCGAGTCGAACGAGCGCCAGTTGTGCGATATGATCACGGAGTCGTTGCCGACCGCTTCCGCCAAAATTTTGCGCGCCTCCTCCTTTGACACGAAGATCTCGGGGTGCGAAGCCAGCGCCTCCTGTATCGGGATTGTCTTGTCGCCGATCTTGACTTTCAGGTTGTCCCTGGCCCAGTCCGAGAGTTCCTCTTCTGGTCGAATGTAGACGTTGATTATTTTCGGGTTGTTCCAGTCCCCGCCCGGCTCCACGACGTGGACGGCGATCTGCACTGGACCACCGGTCCTGTCGTCCACTATTCCGGTCGTCTCTATGTCGACGAACGCAAGACGCTTGCGCGACATGATTTTGAAAATGTCCCGCCACCCTCCGGCGAGGTCCATCGAGCCCTTGAACCCGAGCTCGTCGCTCTCGGTTCCGTCTGCGGCGATCGGGTTGCCCCACGGCTTCCACGCCGCCCTGAACGGCAATCGGTACTGCTTCCTGCCCGTGACTGGGTTGAGCACAGCGTTGTCGTTCTCGTCCTTGATTTCGTTGGTCTCGGGGTTCCAGGTCTTGAGTATTTTTGTCCTCAGCAATTTCTGCTTGAGCTTCTGCCACCACTTGGCCTCGTCGTTCCTTCGCGCCTCGATCACGACGGGATCGTTGGCCGCAAGGCCTATCGCCACGTCGCGGGCCGTGGGCAGCGGGGTTTTTGTTTTGTCGACGATCTCCGCCTCCTTGACCTTCTTGGGATCAACGGGCATTGTGGTCGGCTCGTCGCCAACGAAAGCCTCCGGTCGCGGAGCCTCCATGTCCTCGATGACCGTGTCGTCGGTTTCGGTCGGGACGTCCTTTGCCCCGGAGAAAGAGGGCGCGGCGGGTCGCTTCCTCGGCGTCCGCGGTTCGGTTGACGGTGCGGGGTCCGTTGGTTTGATTCTCGGAGCGTCGGACGGCTCCGTCTCGGGCGTCGGCCCGTCGCTCCAGGTAGCGACGCGGTCCGGGACGCTCAACGGTCCGATCGGGAAAACCTCGTCCATCGGGCCAGTGTCCGCTTTCATCCGGCTCGTGTTGAAAACCCTCTGGCGCCACTTGCCGTCAGGGCCCATTTCCCTGCCGAGAACGTACGTTGACAGAGTTCCGCTTGTCACGTCTGGGTGCTCTATCAGTTCTCGGCGAGTCCAGTCGTATTTGTTGGGTCCCGTGGGAAAATCGTCGAGGGGATACAGCGCGACGTTCCAATCCCCCGACATGTCTGGTTCTCGCGCAAGGATGTAGAGTCGCTTCTCGTCAGGGTTCCACCGTCCGAAGACGATGGTGGGATCGAGTATCATCCTGACCGCGTCGCTCTTGAGTCCTTCTGTCGGCCCGGAGCTCGGGTACACGAACCTGAGGAAGTGGTACCCGTGGTCGTACGGCGCACCGATCGATGCGTCCAGGCTCTGCAACGCGTAGATAGTGTCCAGCATGTACCTCGTAGGAATACGACCGGCGGCAACATAGGCCGCGTCGATCCGGACGACCCCGTACTGATCAAGTCTGTTGTCGTCCCCGAGCACGGCGTCGACGACGGTGTATATGAACTTTGGCCGCCTGCCTTCACCGTAGCTTGGCGTCGGTTTCCACCGGTCGTCCCCCGACATCCCGGCGCTGACGGAGTCGGCCTCGGTTGCCCGGTCTGTCACCATCGGTCCCGATTCTGTCGAGAAACCGAAACGACCGAAGGCGATCGCATCGAACTCCCCCCTCTCGCGGGACGGTGGTGAGTGGCTCATCAGAACCTGTCTCAGTGGGACGCGAATCTCCCTGCCTGTCAGCGCATCCCGGCCGGCGACGAAGGCTGGACCTTCTTCGTCGGGCTGGAAGTCGTCACTGGACGGCCAGCCGTTTCCGTAACCCCTGATGATTCTCGGTTTCGAAATCATCAGCGGATGGTATTCGTGGTCAAGGGTCTTCGGATGGGGGCGCGCCATCCTGATGTCGTCCATAATTTTCTCGGAACGCAGGTTGTTTCCAATCGGGCGAATGTCCTGCATCACCTCGAGGAGGAGGGGTTTCCCCGCCTCGTTTGCCTTTTTCACCAGCTCTTCCAGCTGCCTCGGCTGGGTCATCTCCGTCACGGTGAGGAATTCGCGACCCGGCAGCGCCGCACCCTGCTTGGCAAATCGTTCACTCCCAGACGCCCCGAGACTCACCAGCCACCCGCCGGTGTCGTACCAGAGTCTGTTTTGTTCTATGTCGGGGTTCAGGAGTCCGTACCTCCTGCGCAGCCCGAGCACCACCTTCTGGGGCGAGTCGCCGACGTGCGAGAGGTTCCTGTCCATCGTCCGCCTCCTGGACAAATGAAAGTCCGCCTCGGCGTCGGGCAGGCGGAAAGGCTTCCCGAGCATCTCGGGCGTCCAGTCGTTGGCCCTGTTGGGCTGCGCCATGCTTGGGTGATTCCAGTTGACCGGACCGTCCCCCGTGAGCGCAACGTACCTCATCACGGATGCTGGGTGGAACTCAGTGTCGCCGTCAAGGTCCGAAGTCTTTCTGCCTATCCTGACCGCAATGTAGGGGACGGTGCCCGTGGGGGAGGAATGAAAGGACACGGGCGTCCGATTCAAGAACGGCACTCCGACGAGTTGCTCGCGCAACCTCCTGTTCCCTCGCAACGACTCAATCTCCCTCGGGGCCACGAACTTCGTCGAACCCGTTATTTTTTCGTTGAGCGAACCGTCGTCGGGGGCGTCCATGATGTCCAGCACCGTCGCCCCGGAGGCCTCGAGCTCGTGTGGCATCGTCGAGCGACGGAACGGGAGATAGAAGGCCTCGGCGCGGTCGATCAGCGCCTCGAGCCTCAAGATGTCCGCTTCGCTGGGATTCTTTCTGTCCTCAACTAATTCCGAGTAAGTTTTTCTGAAGAAATTCGCGTCGTCCTCGTTGAAGATCATTTGATCGAAATTGACGTCTTCCCGTAGTAGGCCGCTCAGTCGCGCGTCGAACAATTTTCCTCGGGGCGTCAACGAATTCCGATAGTCCGAGTACGTCCGGGACTCGTCGTCCGTCGTGTCCGCGGAAGCCATTCCGGCGGAGGCGCCGTCGGGGTAACCGACGAAGCCGTCTGGAGCTAGGTCCGGGTCGATGAGCAGTCTCTCGATGTCTATCTCGCCGTCCCTCTTGTGCATCTTTATCGCCCTCGCGGCGAGCGCCGGGCCGAGCATCGGGATTAGGGACTCCGGGTCGTCGTCCTGCCGTTGTCCGTACAATCTCACGGGGGTGGAGAACCCGACCAACGGCTTCAGTGGCGAAATTATCTGGGCCTCCGACGTTGGACCGAGCAGGCCTCCGCTGACTATCTGGGAATCCCTCTTGCCGTGGACCACGAACGCACCGCCGCGGATTCCGCCCAACCCGTTCCAGCGTTCCAGCATTTCCTCGTCGGTCGGATTCCACCTCCTCGTCAGGTTGTCAACGAAACCATCCTCAAACTGCACGACGTCACGCGGCAGGTCGGCGTCGGCGTACCTGCCATAGAAGTTCAGTGAGCTCAGGGCCGAGATCGGGTCGGCCTCCGCCGACAGGAGCTGGTCGGCGTTCGTGCCGCCGTACCGCCGTATGGCCCCCATGATCCCCTCGTAGCGCGCGAGGTCGTCCCGCTGGGATTCGGAGAACCTCGTCAAATCCCTGATGACCTCGGAAATTTTCTGCTCTGGGAGCTCGTCGAGGTTGAGGAAACCCGAGTCGGAGGCGATTCTCGCGATCAGCGGGGACGCGGCCTTCAGCGACCTTCTTATCGACTGGTCCACGGTCAGCTGTCGTTCTCCGCGCGAAATCCTCGCCATCATGTCGTCGGCGGAGGAGACCATTTGTCTCTTGTTGTCGTAGGACTGCACGAAGCGCTGGATGTACTGCCTGTTCGCTCCGCGGGTGTCGCCCTGGCCAGCGACCTCGGCGACCGACCTGTCCACGCCAGCCGACTTGCTCGGGTCGAGGACTCCGTCCTTGAGCCTGTCCGGTCCCTTGTGGACGACATACGCAAACCCGCCCTGGCCCCTCGACAGCTGGGAGAGTTGTTCCCCGCTCAGCGACGAGATGAACCGCGTCTCCTCCGCGAGCGATTCTGCGATTCTCTGGTCGAGCGTCTCCAGGTCGATCACTCTTTGCAAACGGCGTTCCTCCGCGGAGTCCCTGATGTGACGGAGACGATCCGATTCCTTCGCCGCGAGTTCGGCCTTTCTCTTGACCTGCGCGATCCTCGACGCGTTGACGCGAGACAGGTAGTCGTCGATCTCCCCTTCGGTCGCGCCCGGTTTGTCGCTGAGGAAATCGGAGACCGCCCTCGCGTTGAACTCGTCCTGGGTTGAGTTGTTGGGGACGATCGGGCTCCCGTCGTCGTCGGCGTCCAGTCCGAACGAGAACATCACGTCCCTGTCCGGCACGCGGCCGGTCACGCCGAGGTCGCCACCGATCCAATCCCCGGTCTGCAGGAGGTGATCGAGGGCCAGCCTCAGGCTGGTCGAGCGCCTTCCGGCGACCTCCACGTCCTGGTCCATCTTTATCCTCGACGCGGAGTCGTTGTCGCGTATTGATTTGATCAGCTCGGACGCCCTCTCCTCCGCCGCGGCCGACTCGGTCGCCACCAGGGCTTGGGAGGCGTTTATGGACCTCTCTCCGAACAGGGGGACGTTCCTCCCCGATGCGTCGGTCACCCCGACAACCCTCCCGCGTGAGCTTCGGATCACGGCGGGGAACTCCACGCTGGAGGCCCGCAAGTCACCCCCGAGTAGCGCCCTGCCAATGAGCGTGGACACGGTCGCTTCGTCGTCGCCGTTGATCGGAACCAGCATCACGAGCTCGTCTCCGTAGCTGGCCCTGTCGCGCGAAATCGTCCTCGTGACGGCGTAGTCGCGCCTCCCGTCGCCGAAATCGGCGGACACCACGCGACGGACGCCCTTGTTCATTCCGCCCATCGGTCCGTCCCCCAGGCGGTTCAGCGTCGTTTGCCCTGCGTCGTCCACCAACTCGGCGAAGAGACCGAACTCGTCGTAGAAGATCCTTCCGGACTTGACCTCGGACAGCATCTCGGGCGAGGTCGGATCTATTCCTATTTTCCTCAACGCGTTTATCCTCTGGGCGACGACGGCCCTCTCGTCGGCAAACGCCGGGAACCTGTCGATTATGTCTGAGTCCGAGGCTCCGTTGATCCACATCCTCAGCGTGACGGACTCTGCAGAGGTGAGCTTGTGCCTGAGTTTCTCGGAGAGTCTCGCGATGCGCCGCCTTGCCGGTCCAGCGGAGGCGGCCAGCCTCATTGAGTGCGCCGCCGCCCGAAGAAGCACAACATCCCCGTCCATGCCGAGGATTCGCGACGCCTTGGCGACGTCTCCGCCGGCGTCCGACAGGGCGTCGAACGACCTGAAATTGAGCGACGCGTCGAGGTCGTCGTCCTGTTTTGAGTTGGCGGTTTTTATGGCGGAATTGAGGAAGTCGTCTTTTGATCCGACGACGACTCTGGCGACCTCGGCGGCCGTCTCCCGCGCCCCCTTGATCCCGTCGTTTAGCTCCTGTATTTCCGGTCCAAGATGGGACGTGCGCCTCCTGGATCCGGCGACCCGCATCGCCGTTATCTTGTTGTTGATGGAGTCACGCAGACGGATCATCGCCGCCACGCGCAATCTCTGGGGTGCGGTGAGCCCGTCCGGGCCGGAATCCCTCAGCGACTCGTAGATCTGGCTGAAGGTCGGGTCAACCTTATTTATTCTTCGCTTTCCCGGGCTTTCGGGTCTTGCGACCCGTGACGCTTTTGGGCGGTCGGCTTCTACCGCCCTGCCTCCATCGCCCCTGGCCATGCCAGCGTCGGCGTCACCTTGCACTATTCTGTTCCTGAGTTTTGCGAGAGCAAGCTGTTCCATCCTTCTCACGGCAAACCTGTCTGTGCCAAGTCGCTCGGCGGCCTCCTCGAGCATCTCGCCGTCAAGGCGCCTGCGGAGAAGGTCGGCCTCGGCGTCGGTCAGACCACTGTTTGCGTCGTCGATCGTCGCTCTGCCAACCCTGTTCGGATGGTCGACACCGAGATCTCGCAGGTACTTCTGGTGCCTCAGCTCAAGTTGACGGGCCTCCTCTCTTGAGACTCCGTGGCGACGGCCAGCCTCCTCCAACGAAAGCCTGTCGTGAGTCCTTGCCAACCAGATCTTTCTCCCAAGATCAGCGCTTTCCTCCCTCGTTCTAGGGCGACCCGCCATTCCTGCATCCCCAGGGGTTGGGTCCGTGAGGGAACGGTCTCCAGGATTCGGCAGGTCAATGTCCTCCGTCATGTCCGAGATGTCTTGTCCGCTTCTTCTTCTCCTGAGAACTTCCTCGAGCGTTTCGTCAGAATCGATTCGCACGGCGCGTCCACGGCGTCCGTTCCTGTTCGGATCGGCCATTCCGGCATCCGGTCCGTCGAGGAGCATGAGGCGTCGCATCTCGTCGAACCCGCTGTCGCGCAGACGGATCATCCTTGATTGCCTGCTCTCGCGTTTTTCGGAATCGACGCTCGCCAGCGCCTCGGCTATCTGCTTGGGCGTGCGCTTTCCGCCGCCCATGGCCGCTATGGCGAAATTGTCGTTGCTCGCCTCGCCGATCGGGACCGGTTCCCTGGGTCTCGTTGGCACCGGAACCGGAACCGGAACCGGGGTGTTCGGCCTTGCCGGTTCCCTCTCGGGTCTCGTCGGGACGGGGACTGGCGGCTTTGTCGGTTCCCTCTCGGGCCTTGACGGCTCCCTGCGCGGAGGCCTGACCGGCGGCGCCTTTGGCTTGACGGGCTCGGGGACCTCCTCGGGTTCCCTTCGCGGCACGTCGGGCACGGCGGGCATCATCCTCGGGGCGCCGAGATCCAAGTCCCCGCGTGCGGCGGGCAGATCAAAAGACGGTCTGTTGGCCGAACCGAAAGGCGTGGGGTCGGGGATGCCGCGGCCCATGTTGATGAGCGGGTTGCCCTCCAGGACCAGCCTGTCGAGGTCGGCGTCCCTCGCGGTGAGCGGGTTCATGTCCACGTTGAAACCACGGACGAATCCTCTGATGTCGGGGACGCCAAGGCTCCTTCGGGAAACGTTCCCGATCGGATTCAGGAACTTTTTCTCCATGTCCTCGGCGACCTTCTTCGCCACGAAATCCTGGGATTCCTCGTTGAGGAGGCCGAACCCCTCCAGTATGAATCCCCCGTCGGTCGGGACCACCTTGAAATTCAGCTGGTCGCCCAGGGACTTGAGTTTTACGAACGCAATCCTCGGGTCATCGCCCGGCGAGAGGGCGACGGAAGCGTCGCAACTCCCACCGTGTCCGCACCCAGGGCAGCAATGACCCTGGTGTCCGGCGTGGTGCCCGTGCTGCGCGGATATGCCGGCGGTGACTCCGCCTACGGTCTGCCCGGAAGTCGTCTGGTTTATCGGGATGTAGACGGTCTCTGGCTTCACCTGCTGAGCCGTGCCGATCATGAACTCATCCCCGTCGTAGTGGTAGGCGACCCTCATCGTCTCCGTCGACTGACCCGCGCCCATCTCGAAGATCGCTATGTCGTTGTCCGCCGTCACCAACCTCACCGGGCCGCCGAACCTCGCGGCCAACGCCCTGGTCAGCTGCGATGCCCTCCCGAACGTCTCGTTTTGCGGGGCGCTCGCGGCCGCGTAGATCGCCGCGACGTGGTTCTTGTTCTCGATCGAATCCTCGTCGTCCTTCTTCTTCTTCTTTGAGTTCTCGTATCTCTCCAGCAGACGACGACCCTTCGCCGCCAACGCGGATGCGTCCGACGCGTTCTGCGGCACCGGCTCCCCCCACGCCGCCGCCGAAAGGGCGAGTCTCGTGGGTTTTCCGTTCGGCTTCTTCATCGGACCACTCGGGTTGGTGAAGAAGCGGGTGAGGAACGAACCCTTCCTGCGCATTTTCTCCGGCGTGTCGGCCGCGCCCCTGACGCCCGGTTTCAGATTCGCACCCTCGGTGCGCTTGAAGTGGGCCCGACCGGCCGCCGTGAGTCCGCCCTTGGGATCACGCAGGGCCGGTTTGTCGGCCGCTTTTTCTTCAGGGCAACACTCGTCCTCGAGCGATTTGCCATCGACGGGCACGCAGTTGGGGACCATCCCCCCGCGCTTGCCCTTCTTCATGCCGACTTGTTTGTATCCAGGCCAGCAAGGACCCTTCCCTTCCTTGATCTGCGTCTCGGCCTCGTCGGCCTTGATCGATATCGTCCCCGTCAGCTGGTTCGCTCCGTGCAGAACCGGCGACACCTCGTAGAGCTCCACTTCCTTCAGGAGATTGGCGGTCTGAACCGGGTCGAACACCGCGTCCAGGGTCTTGTAACCGATGGACCACTCCTGCTCCATGCCGAAGAACGAAACGTTGGCGAAAGCCTCCCTGCCCTTCTCCGCCTTCAGATTGAACTGCACCCTCGCGTAGAGGCCACCTATGCCCGCCTTGCGCATCTTTGCCGGTAGGCGCGGATCGTTCGGCCCGACCTCGTAGATCTCGAGGACCTTGCCGATCGGGGAGTTCCAGTCATGGCCCCAGACGACGCGCGGCTTCCTGCGCTTGAGGGAGGACGTGAAGCACCCCGGCAGACAGATGTCACCCACGGAGTCCTTGTTGCCGACGCCGGCGACGAAGGCCTCAACGATACCCTGCGCCTCATCGACGTTGATCTGGCCGTTGAGGGACTTGTAGAGGTAGTCCTCGTCCTCAAAAACTTGTTGGTTCATCATGTCCTCGGTCAATAATAAACGACGATTCATCTCGGTGGCGCAAGGTTTAAGTATTCCGTTTATATAAACCCGTCAAGGTTTACTAAATCAGAATCCGAACCTCACCTTGCACCTGCAATTCATGGTCAGATTTATCGGGGCGGTCGGATCACCTGGGTACATGATCTGCTGCCCTGCGACAACGAACGGCTCGTAGATGGCCACGGTTTCGCCGTGGAGACCCGCGTGCTCCGGTCTCACCTTCGCATCCTTCTCGGAGACCCACGTCTTGGTCGCGGCGCCGACCGAACGACCGGCGTAGAACGATCCTGCGTTGTACGCGGCGTGCGACTCGTGCTCGGCAATCTTTCTCTTTCGCTTGCTCAGCAAATTGACGAATATCGCGAGCAGGGCGGCCTTGAGCATCCCCATTTTGTCCTCCTCCTCGCCGAGCGACATGGATATCAGCACGGCGCCTTCTATCTCCTTGGCGGTGGTGGCGTTAATCTGCTGGAATCTCTCGACTTGGTCCCTCAGGTGCTCCGCCGCCTCTTTCTCGTCTATTTCGCCCTGCATTCCGACCTCCTGGGAGACGAGCGTGGCGGCGTCGTTCATTATCCCGCTGAGGATCGGGCGCATGTCCTCGGCCAGCTGCTTGTCCCATATCCTCTGGTCGAAGATGCTCTCGTAGTCGAGGCTCCCCGCCTCCAGCGCCTTCCTGGATTTTGAGCCGGCGGCCTTCTCGAGTATCACCCTCTGCTGACGCTCCACGAAACGCTCGAGCGAGGAGTCCAGTATCTCGGTCCACCTGTCAAGCGAGTTCTCCGCCTTCTCGTCCCACTCGTCCCAGAGCGATTTGGTGGTCACCTGGTTCCCGAACGCCGACGCCTGTCCCATCTGCCCGGCTTGCGCGGCCGCGACATCCTCCGCCTGCAGCGCCGCCGTCATGCCCTCCTGCGGGGCGGGTGCGACGCCCTCGACTGCCGGGGCGCCGGGAACCGGCGGAATTTGCCCCATGCCGGGAATCATCGGTCCGCCTGGTGCCCCTGCGGGCGCAGGCGCGCCGCCCATCCCCGGAATGCCCATCTGCTGCTGGACGAACTTCTTGTTCGTGTACCCGATCGGCGTCAGGTTCGGGTTGGCGAGCATGGCGTTCATCAGCTCGGAGTCGATCACCTTGCGCCCCGCGCCCTCCCTGTACTCGTTGCCGCTGATCAGGCCGGTCTGGTACTCGCTCATCAGGTACCTGTCTCGCTCCTGTTTGTAGAGCACCAGGACGGGGACGTCGGTAACGTCGAAGTCGATGTAGTACTCGTCGTCGAGCTCGTCGAGGGCGCGAGCGATCGTCTCGAGGTGCGGGAGCATCGTCTCGTTCCAGAAGACCTTGTGCTCCTCGGCGGCGTTGGCGAACGTCCGGCCGGCGGCGTTGCCGATCACGGACTCGGGGACTCCGAAGGCGGCGAGAATCTCCTCCTTCTGTATCTGGCGCATCTGCACGTAGTTCGCGTCCCTCGGGCTCTGTCCGGTGTCCACGAAGTCGACGCCCTCGTCCGAGGACAACACGGTCACGGCCCCAGCCCTCGCGACGTTGCCCCTGAACCGGTTGCGCAACTCGTCCTTGTCGTCGTCGTCTATCTCGCCCCTGACGACCAGCAGGCCGCCCGGCCTACCGTCGTTGAGCAGGAAGTTCCTGTTGTAGAGCTTGGAGAGATTCTCTATCTCTATGGCTATGCCGGCGGACTCCATGGGCGTCAGCGACAGGTACGGGTCGAGAGGGTGCGGCTTCCTGATCCAAACCACGTCGTCCGGTTTCAGCGTCACCTTGGTTCCGTTGCGCATGTCCACCTCGAAGCCGGACACGAACTTCTTCGGGTCGGGTATCGGGGCGGTGTGCTGGGGTGGCAGCAACTGGAGGGCGATCAACTCGCCGTTGCGCCCCCTGATCTTCTCGATGAAGGCCCCGCGCGACGACATGAGCAGTTGCGACGACAACCTGTAGCGGAACACGAACGAGTTCTCCCCCATGTTCGCCTTGGTGTTGAAGATGTCCAGTATCTTCCTGTCCGTCTTCCTGACCACCCTCCCCGATGGGTTGTTGTCCTCCCGCAGGATCATGGGCAGGCGAGATTGGTTCCCGGAAATCGCGTCGATGCAACGATTCACCCAGGTGACCTTCTGGAATCCCTCGCGGTATGCGCGCTCGATGTCCCACGAGTCCCTGTACGGCCTGCCGACCTGCGATGGGTTGTAGGCCACCGGGGCGCCAGGATTCAGCGCCTTTGTCCCGTCGGTTCCGAGGTTCTTGTTGGTTCGGGAGTTCCACGCCATTTTCTACGATTACTCCTTGCCGAGCAGATAGCCGACCGCCCCCGCAGTGACCCCGAATACGATGAGGCCGAGCGGTGGGTTGATCAAGAAGGTTCCTATTGCCGTAAACAGTATAAATGAAGACATCAGCAAGTTAGCGACTGATTGTCTCGTGGCCATCTTCTGAAGAGCTACTTGGAATTTGTTCATGGCGGATTTACGTCCTGGAATTTGTGCCGACACCTATAATGTAGTACCCGGACGAGCTCGGAGCGATGATGGAAGAAGTCAATTGGGAGAAGGTGCTGGAGTGGCTCCAGCCGATAAAACCCATGTTCTGCCCTGAGGAGCCTTCGCTGACGCAGAAGGTTTTCCTCAGGACCAACTGCCTCGAGGGGCTCTTCGGGGGCGCGGCGGGAGGCGGCAAATCATCCGCGCTGCTGATGTCGGCCATGCAATACCTCGACGTGCCCGGCTACTCGGCGATCCTGTTCAGGCGGACCTTCGCCGACCTGTCGCTTCCGGGGGCGCTCATGGACAGGTTCCGTGGCTGGATAGCCGCGCACGACAACGTGCACTGGAACAACAACACCTACGTGGCCACCTTCCCGTCGGGGGCGAGAATATCGTTCGGATACCTCAACAACCAGAACGATTACCTGCGATACAAAGGCTCGGAGTTCCAGTTCATAGGCATGGACGAGGTCACCGAGATAAGGGAGAACGACTACCGCTACCTGTTCTCCCGTCTCAGGAGACCGTCAACGGGCCCCCTCTCCCTGGTGCCGTTGAGGATGAGGGCGGCCTCCAACCCCGCCCCCAACTGGGTGAGACAGAGGTTCATCGTCGAGGGGACGGATGCGGGGAGGGTGTTCGTGCCCTCGAAGCTGACCGACAACCCGGGGATTGACGCCGACTCCTATCGCATAGCCCTCGCCGCGCTGGACCCGCTCGAGAGGAGAAGGCTGGAGGAAGGCGACTGGTGGGCGACGACGCTCGGAACGATGTTCGACAGGACGTCGTTCGTGGTGATTGACTCCAGCGAGGTCCCCAAGATGGGCCCGACGGCGAGGGCCGTGAGATTTTGGGACTTGGCCGCGACCGAGCCGAGCGGATCGAACCCCGACCCGGACTGGACTGTCGGAACCCTCATGCTATTCGAGGACGGGGTCGCCTACGTGCTCGACGTGAAGAGGGCGAGGGTGAAGGGCGACAAGGTTGAGCAGCTGGTTGCGCAAACCGCCTCCGAGGACGGGCCCGCCGTGTCCGTTCGAATGGAGCAGGAGCCGGGTTCCTCCGGCAAGGCGCTCGTCGACCAGTACTCGAGGTACGTCGTTCCAGGGTACGACTTCATGGGAATAAGGTCCACCGGGGACAAGGTGACGAGGGCGAGACCGTTCTCCGCCGCCGCCGCCAACGGGAACGTCAGGGTCATCAGGGCGCCCTGGATGACCGACTGGCTTGACGAGTTCTCGTCCTTTCCCGAGGCCAAGGTTCACGACGACCAGGTTGACTCCGCCGTCGGCGCATACATGTTCCTGGCAGGTTTGGGCTTGCCATTTAGGAGGGCCGCCACTATCCTCGTGTGAACTACCTAGCGAGGAGTAAGTAACACATGCCCAACGAGACCAGCAAGATTGCGTCGCTCGTGAACGAGGTCATCGGCAGGCTGATGGCGATAGACGCGGAGACGAAGAGCCTGGCCAACGATTCCGTGACCGTTGAATCGGCGTGCTCGGACCTGTCCGAGCTCAACCGCCTCAAGCTCGAGGTGTCGGTGCTGTACGACTCCTCGGTGGCGATAGTCGCCGAAAAGATGGCCGACCTCCCCGAGATCGTCCTCGCCGACGGAACGAAGCTCGAGAAGAAGACCTCCTACGACAGGAAGTCGTGGAAGCACGACGAGCTCGCCGACGTGGTGTCGAGGCGAATCGTCCAACTCTCCACGGACCTCGACACGGGCGAGGTCGCGGCGACGCCCGAAACGGTCGGCAGGGAAATGCTGAAGTACCTGCAGCCGTCGTACTGGAGGGTGAAGGCGCTCTCGGGGATCGGCGTGACCGCAGACGAGTACTGCGAGGTGTCCGAGGAAAGCAAAACCAGCGTCATCGTCAGGAGGCCAAAGGAATGAACGGGCAAAGCAGCAATCTGTACAACGCCCTCGCGGAGAACTTCCCGCAGGAGATGGAGAGGACCGTCACCAAGGGTGGCACGGCGCTCACCTACATCCCCGTGAGCGAGGTGATCAACAGGCTCAACAAGGTTCTCGGCGTCGATAAATGGTCTTTTACGATCGTTCGTTGCGAGCGAGACGCCGCCGATCCCGACTTCGTCGTCGCTCACGTTCGCATCGAGTATTTCATGACGGAGTTCCAGACGATCTCGCGCGACGGGTTCGGCGGGCAAAAGATCAAGCGAACCAAGCAGGGGCAGATTTTGGACCTGGGCGACGAATTCAAGGGCGCCATCTCCGACGCCCTGAAAAAAGCCGCTCAAACCCTCGGCGTCGGTTTGTATCTGGCCCGCAGCGACGACGCCATCGAGGCCGAGCAATACATTGAGGCGGAATCCGTCCAGGACAACAAAGTTTCCCTGTGGAACTCCTTCGTTTCCCTTGCGAAAAACCTCGACGCCGACCAAAAGAACAAGATGCGCGAGCGTTGGAACGAGCGGACGAAGGGGGAGCCCGTGCCGAAGTCGATCGACTCGGTGTCGGTGGATGACCTCGAGTTCATCGTCGCCGAGGTGAATCGCATCAAGTCCGAGTAGGGCCCCGTGTCGGACCCTCTCCCATACGTGCTACCCGAGTACGTCTCGCCATCGTCGCTGGCGACGTATTCGCAGTGTCCGCTGAAGTACAAGTACTCCCGCGTCAACCAGATGCAGGAGCCCCCGACGCAGGCGACCCTGCTGGGGAACTTCGTCCACGACGTCCTTGAGTCGTTCTACGGGTCGCTGGACCCCGATCAGAGGACCGCGACATCGCTCAGGTCGCTCAGCACGTCCGTGTGGTCCGAGGGAAAGTGGGCGGACCGGATAAAGGGCGTCGTGCCCGAGAGGGAAGCCCAAAAATTCAGGTGGTCGGCGTGGTGGTGCCTGGAGAACATATTCAGGGTCGAGCAGCCATCGGACATAACGGTCGGCGGCGTGGAAACGGAGCTTGACGGCAAGGTGGGTGGCGTCAGGGTGAAGGGCTTCATCGACAGGTGGTTCGTCGACGACGGGATGGTTCGCATATCCGACTACAAGACCGGCAAGACGCCGCGCGAGCCGTACGTCGACGACAAGTTCATACAGCTGATGATCTACGCGACGCTACTCTCGGAGGCGTCCGAGCACCCGATCGGCACGGTAGAGCTCCTGTACCTCAAGGACGGCAAGCGGTTCATCAGGCTCGTGAACCAATCGAAACTGGACGAAGTGCACAGGCTCATAACCGAGACCTACGACGCCATCGTCGCGTCGTTCAACGACAACAACTGGCCGGCGAAACCGACGAAGCTTTGCAACTGGTGCTTCTTCAAGGATACGATATGCGAGTATTGGAAGAAGGAAAAAAAATGAACCATTACATAAGCGACGACGCCTTCGCGCACATGGTGGCGCAGGAAGTCAAGAACAAGGCGTCGGACGAGCACAAGCAGTTCCTCTGCCAGTCGCAGAACCTGGACAGGTGGATGAGGGCGCTCAACGCCCTGCTGGACAACTTGAACCGGCAGATCGAGGGCCTGACGCAGGACATGATCGCCGACGACAAGAGGTACCTGAGCCTCGGCGAGGACGGCGTGAGGCTGGGGGTGGAGGCGAAGATGTACTACGAGAGCAAAATCGCCAAGGCCGATCGCTTCAAGTTCTACGTCGTCAAGCGCGTCTCCGACGTCGCCGGCATGATCTCGCTGCAAAGGGCGACCGGCGCCGACCGGGAGAATCTCTACGAGATGTGCCGTGACGCCATAGAGGCCCACAGGACGTATCTTTTGAGGTATGACATTGAGACGACGCCGGCCGATGAAGCGCTCTACAAAGCGCTCAACGGAGTCTGGGCGTTCGAAAGACTCGGCGCCCCCGAAGAAGAGAACAAAACTCAGGAGTCGCTCCAAAAAAACTGAGTCGATCTACGTCGAGCGACGGGCCGTCGTCCGAAGGATTCTGACGGAGAGAAAATGGTGCGAGGCGTGCCCCGTGTTCGCCAGGGATGACGGCAGGATCACGTACATCCGCAAACCAGCGCAGGACGTCCACGAGCTCGTGCGCAGATCGCAGGGAGGCTCGATACTCGAAGAGAAAAATCTCATGGCCGTGTGCAGGCCGTGTCACGAAAGAATCGGAAAATATCCGCAAAAAGCCTTTGAATTGGGTCTTTCGGTTGAGAGCTGGAAAAAAACGTAATCGCATAACTATTACCCTTTTCAGTATTAGCTATGAAGATACAATCGTGGCAGGTAACTCGACAAGGGAGGGGGTGATCCGTTCTGGCGGTTGAATCCGCGACGGGTTAGGCCCCCATCGGGCGCCGCGTCCCCGGGGAGTGCAGGCCCCGGGGACAGCCCGCCAAGCGCGGTAGTTTTCGTTCGTGACAAAAGAAATAATCTTCATGGGGCTGGATTTGTCCCTCTCGTCCACGGGGTGGTCGGTGCGAGATTCCCGGGGCGCAATAATCCCGAAGAGCAGGGGCACGCAGAGGCTCATCGACATATCAACCGCCGTGATGGAGCTCGTCCGTTTTCACCGCGTGACCGCGGTCGTCCTGGAGGGCTACGCGTTCGCCGCTCGTTCGGGCCAGGCGTTCTCAATCGGCGAGCTCGGCGGGGTCGTGAGGTACGTCCTCTGCTCCGCCAACATACCTTTCGTCGAGGTGGCGCCGACGACGAGGGCCAAATTTGCCACGGGAAAGGGCAACTCCTCAAAGAGCGAGGTCGTTTCCGCCGTCTCGGCCAGGACGGGGATTGCGTGGGTCGGTCCCGGCGCCGACGACATGTGCGACGCATGGATACTGGAGGAAATGGCATTGATTAGGCAGGGCGAAGCAAGATACGATTGGCCCGAGGCAAGCCGAGCCGTCGCCGACGGAGTCGACTGGTCGCCCGTTGACAACTACGAAGGAAGGTGCAGTGACTCGCAGTACCCCGATTAGTCAGGTTGAGGTTGAGGAGGAGCTGTTGCGCCTCATGGATTTGCTCGAGAGCGAGACCGAGGCGTTCGAGACCCTATCCACCGACGCCGCCAAGAAGGAGGCGAAGTACAAGGCCGACTGGGCCAAGTCCTATCTCGCAGCCAAGGGCTCAATCAAGGAGCGCGAGGCCTGGGCCGACTACCAAATGAACGACGAGAACTACGACTACAAGATCTCCGAGGCGCTGGTCAAAGCGAAGAGAGAGAAGCTTTTGTCTTTGAGGACGTCCATTGACGCGCTGAGGACACTGAACGCAAACGTGAGGGCCCAGGTGTGAGCGACGGGTCGAGCGGCGCAGGGGAAATACATTCCTCGATAGCCGGGCTGGCGATGGACATTGACCTCCTCAAGCCGCTGGAGAAAAACCCGCGCATCGGCAACGTCGAGTCAATCGTCGCATCTTACAGGGAGTTCGGGCAGATAAAACCAATAGTCGTGATGCCGTCAAGCGACGGCAAGTTCTCCGTCATAGCCGGCAACCACCAGCTGATAGCGGCGAAGAAACTCGGATGGACAAAAATAGCGGCGATCGTCTACGACGTGGACGAGAACCGTGGCCACGCCTTCGCGCTCGCCGACAACAGGACGACCGAGCTCGGCAACACAGACCAGCAGGTCGTGCTCGACCTCATGTCGGAGATCTCCTCCGAGTATCAGGACCTGCTGCTCGGCCTCGGTTGGGACGAGTTCGAGATCGCCTCGCTGACAACGGACATCATCGTCAACGACAGAAACGACAACAGGGGAGGCTACACGCCCGCGGTGATAGTCAACCCGTTCCAGGTCGCAGACGACGAACGGATCGTCGAGACGAAAAACGAAAATGACGAAATTGACTACGTCGCGACGGACTCGGTCGACAAGGAGGAGGCGATCACGAGGGGGAGCACGGCGGTCGGCGTCAGGGGCGGGGAGAGGGCGATAGTGCAGTACACGCTCGTGTTCGACAACGCCGTTCAGCAGAAGAGATGGTACGACTTCATCAGGTACCTCAGGAACGATCCCGCGTACGTCGGGGAGACGACGGCGTCAAAGTTGATCGACTTCATAGACACCAACGCCGAGTTCTGATGCCGCGAAAACGCCTTTATCTCGACATGAGCTGCGTGGACGCGGCCAGAAAAAGGATAAGGCACGTCTACGACACCTTCGACACGGTGTGCGTCCAATTTTCCGGCGGCAAGGACTCGACGGCGGTGCTTTATTTGGCGAAAGAAGTTCACGAGGAGAGGGGGTTGGGGCCGGTCAAGACGATCTTCAGGGACGACGAGGTAGTGAGCCCGATGGTCATTGATTTCGTGGAGGAGGTTCGGGATTACGACTGGGTAGACATGGAGTGGTACTGCCTGTCGGTCGGGATGGAAGTTTGGTCGATGGGCAAGCGAACGACCGAGATGGCCTGGTCAAAGCAACGAGAGGACGAGGGCAGGCTCGTTCGCCCGATGCCGCCCTTCGCCATAAACGCCGAGTCCTTCGGTCTTAGCAGAGAAGAGGACATGGGCGACATGGACCACTGGACAATGCAGGGAAAAAAGGGTCGCACGGCGTTCATAACGGGGGTGCGGGCCAACGAATCGATGGTCAGGTACAGATCCCTCGTGCAGAAGTTGCACGAGAATTACATCGTGGTGCCGTACAGGGCCCCGAGGAACCTCCCGCTGAGGTTGGCGAAGGTCATTTACGACTGGACGACCGACGACGTCCTCAAGTTCATCGTGGATGAGCACGGCGCGAGATACTGCGAGTACTACGACGTCGCCGCGATGACCGGGTCCAACACACGCGTCGGGTCGCCGCTCTACTCCACCGCCGCCAGGAGGATGAAGGATCTCCTGGCCACCGAGCCTTTCTTCTTCGACCAACTCCAAAGGGTCTGGCCGATGATCGACGCCCAGAGGAGGCTCTGGGTCGACTACGACGTGGAGAAATTGATCATGGATTACTCCAGGTACGGATGGGACGGCGTCAGGGCGTGCATAGACGACAACATGATCGACGAATCACACAGACAGTACGCCATGGCGTACTGCGCCAAGTTCAGGATGAAGATGAACAACGACCCCAAAAGCTACCCAATTCATTGGTTGATCAGGATTTTGCTGCTGAACGAATTCGCCGCCGTCTCGCCCACTCCGATGGGCCCGGGCACAAAGGCGTACGGGATATCCATGAGGGAAAACGAGGAGGGCGAAAGTGACCGGTAACAACACGAGACTGGTGGACGTGGACGAGCTTCAAGCGTCTGAGTGGAGGTCAACGTACATAGTGAAACCGGACCTGAGGCTTCTCGCCACTTCATTGAGTCGGTACGGATGGCTGCACCCGATCGTCGCCTTCGGCAGCGAGGGGCTGCGAATCGTCGACGGGCACGAGAGGGTCGCCCTGGCCTCCGCCAACAGGAATTTGCTCGTGGACGCGCGCTTCGTCCCGACCGTGGTCCTGCCGAACATCTCGGAAATAGAGGCGATGGTCATGCACGTGACGCTGAACAGGGCGAGGGGGGAGATATTGAACGCGAGGCTGTCGAGACTCGTCAGGACGATAATCAGTTCCGGGGTGTACGACGCCAACTCGCTGATGTCAACGCTGGGAATGACCGCGGAAGAATTCCAAGTCCTCATAGACGGCTCCTTGATAAAGATGAGGAAGGTCTCCGACCACACCTACTCGAGGGCGTGGGTCCCGATAGAGGCCAAGCAGGACGAACGGCCGAAGATCGAGAGACCGCCGAACGCCGACGGATGATCCTCCCTGTCCGGGGGCGAGTACGTTGTAAAATTCTCGTAGTCGCATAACCGGAGGTCGCAATGGCGCCAAAACTCGTTCTTTGGGCTGGCAGTCCGACGGCCCAGAGACAACTTGCGCAGATGATGCGAAGGGTGCTCGCCGAAATGAGGGCGAACGGCGTCATCCTCCCGTCAACTTTGCCGGACCCCTTCCCAATGCCACCGGTGAGGGCGGACGACACCCCGTCAACTTACGCGCCCCGGGCGGCCGAGGCGGTCATCCCCGAGCCGGCCACGCCCGCGGAGCAAACGGCTAGGCCCGGATTGATACGCAGGGCAATACGGTCCATCACCAACAGGTTGGCAGATGCGCTGTCCGCAGCCGGCAGGAGAAACCGCGGCGGGACAACCGGCAACGCCGCCAGGGAAGCTCTGAGGCGCCTGCGCGGCAGAGAGTAAGAGGCTGAGATGTTGGTTTCGGTCGCCGAGCTGAGAACTTTCATGGACATCAGCCTGACGAACAGGCAGACCGACGCCGCGGAGATGATCCTCGAGGGCCTGCAGGGCGAGCTAGAGGTGTACCTCGGTCGCCCGGTGTCCGTGGACGAGTTCGTCGAGGACCACGTTACTTCGTCGTACGAGTTCGGCGTTCCGAGCGAGTCCGGGTACATGTACGACAGGAGTCTCGACACAACGAACGATCCGATCCGTCACATGGTCGGGGGTCCGATAATGATCGCCCTGCGGAACACCCCGGTCGTTTCTGTGACGCGCGTCGGCATCCGCAACTCGTCAATGGAACCCAGGAACCTGGGCGAGGCGATGCGAAGGAACGCCACGATCACCGGTGCATCTGTCAGCGGGGCGAACGTCGTCTACGTCGCCAACAACGACTTCGTGGTCGGCCAGTACCTCAGGATCCACGGGGCGAGCCCGAGCAATTTCAACCTGCAGAACAAGCAGATACTCTCCGTCACCGAAACGACCTTCACCGTTAAGCACGACGTGTCAGGACAGACCTACGCCAGCGGCGGCTCCGCCGAGGCGACCGGCTCCGACTACAAGGTCCTTCCGTGGGGTCTGGAGGTGTACGCAGCCTTCCCCAACGACGTGCTCACGGTCGAGTACTCGGGCGGCCTCGACGGGTCGCAGCTCAAGGTCCTGAAGCTCATGATCCTGAGGGCCGCGACCAGGGAGATGCAGAACATGCACGACGACACCGTTGGCGTGAAGGACCTGACCACGCGCGGGGTGTCAACCCTTGAGACGGGATTCCTCGAGAAGGAACTCATGGCGCTCAAGAGCCTGAAGCGCAGGAGGATCGCCAGATAATGCAGGACGAACTGTTTCCCGAGAGAAGGCAGATAAAAAGGACTCGCAAGAGCACCGGAGATAAGGTAAGGGCGGCGGCCCCGATCGACACGACCGGCCGCGACTTCGTCCGGACCTCCGGCTCCAGGGGCAAGGGGGTCAGTCTCGGCATAGACGTAAAGGTCAACCACAAGAGCTACCTCAGGACCGTCGCCGCCGTGAAAAGGCTCGAGAGCAAAATACACAGGATGGGCGACGGCATGGGTGACCGAGCGGAGGGAGCCACGCACTTCGCGGGCACCTACTCCCTGTTGTCGACGATTTACGGTCGCGCCAAGGTGTGCATTCCGCCGGCGGTCGCCGTTCTCAAACCGATGGTCGCGGCGATGTTCGCGGAGAACTTCACCAGCAACGGCCTGCCATCGGGGGGGTGGGCCCCGTTGAGTCCCTCGTACGGAGCCTGGAAGGCGCTGAGATACCCCGGCAAGCCCACGATGCAGAGGACCGGAAATTTGTTCCAGAGTCTCACCGTCGGACTCAGGGAAGACAAAATAACGAACGACTCCGTAGAGTTCGGCAACAAGGTCAGGTACTCGACGTGGCACCAGTACGGGACGACGAGGATGCCGATGCGCAGGCTCGTGTTCGAGAGACCCGGCTTCGCCGCCGCCGCAGCGGGAGTCGTGGCGAAGATATCCGTCGGCAGGTCCGCGGTTGGGTTTGATCTCAGGTGAGCCCCGTCCCGGTCGGAAATTTCGAGGCGATGTACGGGCCTCAGTTCGCAAAGCAGTTCGTCAACGACTACCTGAAGGTGGAGGTTCCGAAGAGGCTCGTGAAGTACAGGAACTACTGGGGGGCTTCGAACGACGAAATTCCCGACCCGGCCGAGTACCTGGACTACGAACCGGCGACGATGGACGTCTGGCCGACGATAATCACCGTCTCGTTATCCGGTCGCGGTTTCACGAGGGTGGGTCACATGAGACACGGAGACCCGGAGTACGAGGTTTCCTACAACATGAGGACCTACGCATGGGCGCGCACGGAGGGGGAGAAATCCGTGACCACGATGAGGGACAGGCTGATAGTGGTCGTCAGGTCGGCGCTGATGGATCACCCGTGCCTGAAAAGACGCAACCCGGACCGACAGGCGAGGGTCGAGGAGTCGACCATAACGGAGGAGTACTCGGAGCTCACGCTCCTCAAGGGGGACAGGTACCTGGCGGGCGCCTACGTCGGCTACGAACTCAAGATAGAGGAGCCGATAGTCCGAGAGAAGCTCGCAGACTTCCAAGAGTTTGACTTGGGTGTTGACAGTGTAAAATTGGAGGACGGAATTCCCGACCCGGAGGACTAAATGAAAAAATTCATCTTGCTAAACGATGCGGACGGTGACAGCCTCCCCGCCGAACCAGGCCATGTGCTGGTGATCAACCGCACTTCTACGGCGGTGCTCGCCAGCGACGATGGCGACTGGCTCCTGCCCGGGGATAGGGCATACGTCGTCAAATCGTGCAGCTCCGTCAAAAAGGCCATCTCCAGGGGTTCTCTCCTAGAATTGAACGGCGCACAAACGGGCGAGGGCGGAAACGAGACGCCCAAGAAGAAGGCTGCCCCAAAATCCAAGCCCTCGGAAGAGGCCTCTGTTGCCCCCGTCGTTTCTGACAAGCGGCCAGCAGTTGAGTCGCCGCGAAAGGCAGCGGCGACAGGCGAGGCACTGGATAAACCAACCTCTTCAGAAATCGGAGTCGATTCCCCGTCGGACGCGGTCCGGCCAGCGGCGCCCAGCGACCATAAAAATGGCTAATTTCAAAACGTGTAACTTACAAAGCAGTCCGAATGCTATTATTCGTAGTGAACAAAACCCCCGCATCGGAGGATCGTAAATGCCTGGAGTAATCCTAACGACATCGGTAGTCACCGGTCCGTCAACGCTGACAATCTCGCCAACTTCAACGCTCTTCGTCGCCGGTGTGACAACCCGCGGACCAGAGGGATCTGCGTTCCTGGTTCAGAGCCTCGACCAATTCGAGGACATCTACGGGGGCTACACATCTAGTGGATACGTCCACCAAACGCTCCAGACCTTCTTCGAGGAGGGAGGCTCAAGGGCCTACGTTTCGAGGGCGATCGGGTCACTCGCGGCGGCCGCGACGGCAAATCTGAACAACGCCGCGTCAACGCCCGCGGCCGTCATCACCCTCACCGCATCGGGCGAGGGAACCTGGGCCAACGACCAGCTCACGGCCGAGGTGACGCAGCCGACGGTCGGCTCGACTTTCAGGATCAGGATCCTGCTCGACGACGTGGTCGTCTACTCAACCCCGGTGCTCACGAACAAAGAGGACGCGGTCGAGGAGATCAACAACAGCGCCGTGGCCTCGCTCTACGTGACGGCGGCTGCCGGTGTCGGAACGGGAATTCCAGCCGTGGCGGCGGAAGTGTCGTTCTCGGGTGGTGTCCCGGGTAATGCGCCAACCTCGGCGCAATACGTGGCGGCGCTCGACGCATTCACCAACACGCTCGGCACCGGATCGGTCTGCCTGCCCGGTCTGTATGGCACGACCATCTGGGAGGGACTCACCGATCACGCCGTGGAAACCCACAGGATCGCCCTCCTCGGATTCGACAGGGAAAACACCGTTGCGGAATCGGTGACGGAAGCAACCGAGCACAGCGAGTACGAGGGCGCCGAACACGCCGCCTTCTACTACCCGTGGGTCAAGATCACGAGGAACGGCCTCGTCCTCTCCGTCCCGTGCGAGGGTTTCGTCGCCGCGAAGAGGGCGAAGCTGCACAACGAGCTCGGCCCGTGGACCGCGTACGCCGGATCGCTGACCAACTCATCCTTCGCCCTCGGGACGTATCACACGGTCACCGGGGCGGAATCCAACACGCTCAACGACGGCTTCGTGAACCCGATCAGGGTCATCGGAGACGACGTCAGGATCTACGGTGCGAGGTCGGCCTCCGCCGACACGGAAAACTTCAGGTTCATCACGGCCAGGGAGGTACTGAACTACATCACCTCGCAGGCCGAGGAGAGACTGGAGCGACTCGTGTTCAGCGTCATCGACGGCCGCGGATCGTTGTTCGCCGAGGTGGAGTCGGTGCTCTACGGCATCCTCGACCCGCTGGCGACGGCAGGCGCGCTGTTCCCCAAGTTCCTCGCCTCCGGCAAGCAACTGGACCCGGGCTACAAGGTGACGGTCAACGCGCAACTGAACCCAGTCACCCAACTCGCCACCGGGACGGTCAAGGCGAGGGTCGGAGTCAGGATCTCGTCCATCGGTGAGACGATCGAGGTCGAGATTTCCAAGTCCAACATCACGTCATCACTAGCCTAGTCGGAGGACTAAATCATGGCAAAATACACGCAACGACAGATACTGGCGAAGCTTGAGCCGATCGGCACGATCGCCCCGGCATTCCAGAACTTCTTTGCCCAAGTGTCCGGCGGTGAGATCACGGCCGCCGTGGAGAAGATCTACGTGGGACAGGGCAAGTTCCCCGAACTCCTCTGCGCCCCATCCGAGGTCGGGGACATCACCCTGACGAGGCACTACGACGACGCGGACAGGGTGCACCTGAACGTCGCCCGCCAGCACATAGGCAGGATCTTCTACAACATCTACATCCACAAGGTCAACTGCGACCTCGAGGAGCAGAAGGCCGACAGGCAGTACAACAACGCCCTTCTCGTCGGGCTCACCGAGCCGGACGGCGACGCGTCGTCGGGGGCGCCGGCCACCTACGCCATGACCTTCGCCATCCAGGGCGGACCCGTTCCGCTGAACATCCAGGCGTAGGCGTTCCCCGGTTCAATTACCCTAGATAATAAAGCAGCCCCGTAAATCGTCGGGGGGTTGCGCCGCCAACGGATCCGACGCGCTAGGTTGTCGTCATGGACGAAAACACACCAAAAATCACACCACAAGTCACCGCGGGCAAGGCCGAAGAGCCGACCCTGCTGGACCAGCTCAAGGCGGTCATCGCGAAGAAGGTCGAGAGACCCAACGTGTTCATCGAGGTGCCGGAGCGACCGGGGGTCAAGCTCCTCGTCAGCCCAAACCTCACGCAGGCGCAGATCCGCAACTGGCAGAAGCAGTGCGGCAGCGAGACGCAAAAGGGTCTTGACTCAACCAAGTTCGCATGCACCGTCGTCGGTCACGCGACCAAGGGCGTCTTCTTCCAGGGCCAGGAGGTCCTCGACGACTCGTGGCCGGTCGGGTTCGCATCCAAGCCGATACTCGACATGACCGGCACAGACAGGGCGATCCCTGACGCGGTGCAGAAATTCTTCGGAATCGACGCGCACGTCGAGGCCGCCGCGCTGGCGATCATCGACGCCTGCGGGTTCGGCGACACGATCCAGGCCGAGGCAACGGAAAACCCTACGAAGAACTAATCGAGGAGTTGTCGGAAGACAACCGCGTAATGGCCGCCGCTCGATTAGGAGAGCTCTGGGGGACCGACCCGGTCAGGTTGCTCGACTCGCCGCTGGACGAGTGGGTCGTGAGGTACGCCTGTGCTAAAGTTATATCTGCGGACCGCGAGAGGGAACGAAAAGAAGCGGAGAACTCTGGCTAGTCCGGGAAGCCCGATTGCTGGGAGCCGATCTTGCCCGACGAAATAGTCACAATACGCATAGATTTCGAGGCCAACAGGCGCGACATGGCGCAGGTCATCGGCGAGCTCACCGCCTTCGAGGCCGCCGTGGAAAGGGCCAACGACGCGACCGGCGGGTTGAACACAACAACCAGAAGGTTCGAGAGGACGGCGCGCAGCGCGGACGAGCCGTTGGCGGCCATGAAGAAGCGCTTCACCCACCTCGAGCAATCCGGCAGGAGGTTCTCAAGGCAACTGTCCGTCAAGGACAAGCTGATGAAGGGGTTCGCCAAGTCCTCGCGCTTCCTGCTCATACAGCTGATAGCCCTGGTCGCCGAGTTCGTGATAACCGCGGCGACGCTCGCATCGGTCAACCTCGCCTTCAAGCTCGGTCGGTACGCGGTCAAGGGGTACAACATAACCCTCGGCCTCACAGGCGCGGCGCTTGCCACAGTCGCCGTGGCGGCGGGCGCCGCGGCGGCGGCCTTCAAGGAGTTCAACGCGGCCGGCGCGGCGTGGCAGTACAAGGGCGCGACGATCTACGGCGACGCCACGAACGCGGCTGGAGCGGCCATGAGGAACCTCACGGCGGACACGACGCTGGCGACGATGGGCGTAGCACAACTGACCCAGGCATACAAGGCGATGTCGCAGCAGGGGAGGATCACCGCCGCGCAGACCAAGGCCATATCGGGGTCCATGGACTTCACCGCCAGGTCCGGGGACGTCGGCAAGTCGTTCCAGGCGATGGCGAACTTCGTCGCGATACTGCAGAAGGAGGGCAAGGTAACCGGCAAGGCGAGCACGGCCGCGACCGGGGTCAGCAAGGAGTTCGCCGAGGCGATAAAGAAGTCGAAGAAGAAGGACGCCAAGAGCATCCTCGCGTCGATGGCTAGCGGCGCCCTGGCCGACCAGGCCGGAGTCAAGGGCGAGTTCGGGTCGATCAAGGGAACCCTCGTGTCGCAGTTCAAGCAGATAACGGTCGCCCTGTCGCAGGACCTCGCGGACTTCGGCGCGCAGTTCCTCAACGACGTCAAGCGGGTGGTGGACGGTCTCTTCAAGAACGTGCGAAACGTCTTCCAGAGGCTCGCGCCTGAGTTCTCTGCGTTCGGCAAGAACAAGTTGTTCCCCGCGATAACGACGATAGGAAACGCGCTCGAGCGATTCTCGGTGACGCTGGTCAGGAAATACCTGCCGATGCTGAACGGAGCCTCCGACTGGTTCAAGAGGACCGTCACCTCGTTCACCAGGGCGTTCAACGAGTTCAAGCAGTCGCTCGAGAAGTTCAGGGCCGGCTCAAAGATAATCACCGACACCTTCAAGGGCCCGATATTCGCCATATTCAAAGTGTTCGGCAGGAACGCCGAGTCCCTCGGCTACCTCGCGGAGGACAACGAGGAGCAGTTCAACGCCTGGGGCGACGCGCTGGAGAGGCTCGTCTTCGCCATCGGGGACTGGTTCGCCGCCCTCAAGGTCGCCTTCACCGAGGCGCTGCCGGTGCTGACCTCGGTCGTCAACATCCTTGCATCGCTCATCGAGAAGATCTCGGGTGTCGTCAAGGGGATAGGAACCCTGAGGCTCGGGGGCGGGGAGGGGTTCCTCGGCTTCGGCGGATCCGGCGGCGGACCCAGCGGGACCGTCGGCGGCGGCCTGGGACCGGGCGTCGCCTCGATGGTCTCGATGGGCCTGATGTTCGCGGCGTTCAAGGGTCGCAGGGCCTACCGTCGCGGCGGGAACATCGGTTCGCTCAAGGAGCTCGCCGACCCGTCGTCCATGCTCGCGGCGCGGGCCTACTCGGGGAGGAACATCGGCTTCAGCGAGAGGTTGTTCGGCGGCATACCCGCCATACTCAGCCCGTCCCGCTACAGGGGCATGTTCTCCCGCGGCGGGGCCATGGGGGGGAGAATGACCCCCGGGGAGCTGGCAGCTGCGAGGGCCGTCATAATCTCGCGGAACATGAGGGGTCGCACCGTCCACGGCACGGACGAAGAGGCGATGATGAGGCAGATGACCGGGCAAGGAGCGGTGAGCGGCGCCTTCGGGATGGGGATCGGCGGGGACAGGCAGGTCTACGACTCCACGGGCCAGAGGATCGGCTTCAACAGCCTGGGCGAGTACTCGCAATACCAGCTCCGCGCCGGCAGTCGTCTCGCGGGCTCGACAAGCAGCATCGCGCTGCAGTCATCGATTTCCAACGCCGAACGGGCCGTGATGGCTTCGGCGGCTTACACTCGCGCGGCATCAAATCCGAAAAAACAACAGCAAATGCTGGCCGCCGCCAGGGAAAACGCCGCCGCCGAACACATGTCGCGCATGCAGGGCGGAAGGGAGCTGGCTTACGGGAACGCCGGACTACGCCGCTTCTTCTTCGGCGGTCAGATGAGGGGCATGAACGCCGACGGCACGGAGACCGCCCTCCTGAACAGGAGGAGCGCCTTCAGCATGCTCAGCGGGAAGAGGTTAAGGACCGACATCGCGGACATGGAGAACCAAATCGCCAGACCCGGCAGAATGACGAGAGCAGCGGCGCTGAGGGCGGGCATGTCCGTCGACGAATACCTGCTCCAAACCAACGCAGGCATCCAAATGACGGCGGCGAGGCAGGCGGGTCTACAGGACTTCCTCGACCAGGACAAGGCGGGTGTGGGCAAGTACGTCGACAGGGTCACAGGGGAATTCAGGTCCAGGGCGGACAACCTCCAGAACGTCCAGGCTCGACAGGCGGCAACTGGCCCGTTCGTCGGCAGCGGGCCGGGCGGAGCACCGTTGGGGACGGCAGAGGAGCGGGAGCAGCGAAGACAGCTGCGCAGGGAACAAAGGGAGAGAATCAGGGCCAGAATCAGGGACTTCCGCTCCACCGAGGCCAAGGCCGGGCGCGCCTTGGGCCGGAAAGAGTTCATGGCGGCCACAAGGTCGCAGTTCAGCGGGCTCGGCGAGGGTGCGCAGGCGAGCGCGAGGAAGCTGTTCAACCCGATGCTCGGGATGGCCGGAGGGATGCTCCTGTCCACGGGCATCACGGAGAAGATCGGCGACAAGGATCTCAGGGGGGCCGCCAACAACGCCCTCGGCGTGGGCGCCATGTTCGGCGGACGCGGAATGCTCGTCGCCGGCGGCCTGAGCCTGATGAAGTCGACGAGCACGAAGAAGGCGGCACTCGGCGGCGCCATGGCGGGAATGGCCGTCGGCAAGACGATCGTCGACGTAGCCGGTCCGCTGATGACCGGTCCCCACGGCATGCTCGCGAAGACCCTGATCATCGGGGGCTCGGCACTCATAGGGGGAGTGATCGGAGCCTTCAAGGCGAAGAGCAACAGAATGAAGGAGGCTCGGGGGGTGGGCAAGAACATCGCGAACAGGATGCTCGGCAGGTTCACCATGGCCATGGCGGGGGGAATGATAGACCCCAAGACCGGACTGATGGTCCAACGGAGCAACGCGAGCGGACAGGCGATCTCCGCCGGGCAGGCGGGCATCGCGGAGTCCAAACGTCAGCAGTTACTCATCTCTGAATTGGATTTTGGGGGACTCGAGAAGGCCAGAGCCGATTATGCCGGCAAAACAAGAACCAACCAGATCGAGCGTACAGAACGTTTCAAACTTGCACTGCAGTCAAGGTTCAAGCAGATGCAGGACATGGGGCTCATGTCCGTTGAAGACAAGGTGCTCGCCGACAAATACATGAAGGAGGAAAAGTTCGACGAGGCGTATTCAATCTTGAAGGGCTTCAAAGACCCCACTATGAGCGTGTACAGGGGGGACGACGGAAAGCTCTACCGCATGAACCGGACCCGGAGCGCCAAGGAACTCGGAATCGAGGGCGGCGTCGGAAAGCTGAACGTCGCCGCTGAGGATCTGAACAGGCTCGGCACCGGCGATTTGACGACAATCTACGCGGAAAGATACTCGCACGTCTCGAAGCAGCTTTCGGCGATCCTCGGACTGACCGAGGACGAGGTGGCGCAGCTCGCGAGCAAGATGAACGTCAACCTCGGGGACCCGATGGCGAGCATCACGGACACGATCGTCGCGCTCGGCAAGGCGACGAGGAAGACGGCCGATCAAATGAACCAGGCCATTCGCGACATCCAGAACGAGGCGGTGAACCTCTTCGACGAGGAGATCAGGAAGAGGGCGGTCGCCTCGGCGCTCGACGAGTCCTACAACAGGCTCCTCGAGCTGGGTGGATCCGCGTCGCTGCAGGACTTCGCCGACTTCTCAAGGAAGAACATCGCGGCGGCTCAAGAGCGCGACCCGAACAACACCTTCCTCGGCCTCGAACAGCTGAAGTATTTTTCCGAGGGAACGTTCTCGGGCATAGCAATGACGCCCGAGCAACTCGCGTCCTTCAGGGACACGGGGGCAGAGGCGATAGCGCGGCAGGGATACCAAAGCGCCCTGTCGGGGACCTCCAAGCTGTCGGTGCAATCGGCCCTCGGGGGCCTATCCGAGCAGGGTTTCGTCATGAAGGACCTGGCCGGGGCGAACAAGCTCCAGGGCATATTCAGTGACGTCTACGGTAGCGACAAGTTTACGGCGGGAGAAAAGCAGAACCTCCTTGACTTGATTAACAGGGGCGAGATGTTCAAGCAGGATGGCACGTTTGACATTGACAGACTGAGGAAATCCGGCGCGGCCGGCGCCGCGCTGGCATTGAAGGTCCAGCAAGCGCTCGGAACCGACAAGACCCTCTTTGATGTGGTGGCGAACAAGATAACGACGGTCGAGGGAACGTTGGAGATAAAGGGCGAAGCCCTGACCAAACTCAACGAAATAGCCGACGCCCTGAAAGACCCGTGGGATTCTAACACCGACCCCGGGTCGAGGGACGCACCGCAATGGTGGTCGCAGATGAAGAAATACCAGTGGCAGGTGGATGGCAACACGTTGAAACTGGTCGATACGGGCGGAGACACGAGGACGCCCCGCAGGCAGATGGTCGGGGACACGCGGACGCCCCGCAGGAGGGCGATCGGGGACACGAGGAGACCGGCATCCGTCAACCCGATCCTTCCGATCGGACAACTTCCAGGCGGGGATTTCCTATCTGGCGCCCTCAAAAAGATAAATCATCACGCTTTGGACATGTTCGTTCCCAAACAGCTCCACCCCAATCCCAACGACAGCAGGACGACACGTTTCCTCAAGCAATATGCCAGCAGCCAAGCCATGGTCTCCATCCCCCTCGACCTAGCCAACATGATGGTCGACAGCATGAAAGTTGGCAAGGAACGGGGCGTCAGGAAGGGCATCAGTTACGGGACGATGCAGGCCGCCCTCTACGCGCTCGGCATGTTTGGTCCCGGGAAAGGCCTCGCCAAAGCGGGCGCATACAAACTCCACAAATTGTTGCCGGCCATGAGCGCGCCGGCAGGGAAGATAGCGCTGAAATTGCTAGGGAAATTCGTCGGAAAAGAAGGCAAAGGCGTGCTGAAGGGAGCAGCGGGGCCCGGACACGGAAATCACCCGGGGGACGCACTCTCGAACACCATGGACGCGCACGACCGAATAAACTCGATGCTCACCGGCAAGAGGCAGGTCACCAGTTCGTACAGGACGGACATGCTCGGATCCCCCAGCTCGGATCACGCCGCGGGCAGGGCGTACGACCTGACGGGCGAGAATCTGGGCGAGTACATGAGGATGGTGCAGAGGATAGGCGGATTCGCGGAGTACCACGGCTTCGGCCCGAGCAGGCACCTGCACGTCGTGCCACCGAGCAACGTGCCGAGCTTCATATCGCAGTCGAGGTATAGGGGGCGGTACGGGGACACGAGGACCACGCGGGCCGACCGCCCCGGCAACAACGGCCCAACGGGCCAGATGGGGGCCCCGGTCACGGTCAACGTCTACGCCGCGCCGGGTCAGTCGGAGGCGACCATCGCCAAGAAGGTCGTCGAGGCGATCGAGCAGCGAGAGCGACAGTACAGGGAGAGAAGATAAATGCCGCTCATCGGAAGGACCGGGAAGCTGACCGCCACGACGGTCGTGACCGCCCCGAGGGGCATCACCGCGACGATCTTCACCCCCACGGCGACACCGGAGGGTCGCGCCTCCGACCCGAGACTCCTCGGACCGGCCGGGGTCGGAAACCCCGCCAACATGAAACCGGCGAGAATGGCCCAGATCACCGGGGACCCGCCGCTGTCGTTCGAGTTCCCGTTCGGCCTGACCAACTTCTCCCACGACGGCGGGTCCGTCCAGTACGACGAGGTGGGCAGGCCGCTCCAGTTGCCCCTGCTCAGGGCCTCCTCCGCCGCGCTACACACCGTGTCCTTCGACTTCATCCTCGCCGGTCGCTCGGACGGGATGGCCGCCCCCGTGGACGACCTGATCGCCGTGCTGCACACGTTCGTCGCCATGGACAACTCCGTCATCTTCGTGAACGTCCACCAGATCATGACCAGCACGGTGAGGTCGTGGAAGATAGAGAGCATGTCGGTCTCCGTGGAGAGGGTGAACGACGGGGGCCAGGCCACGCTCGCAAGGGTCAACATGTCGTGCAAGGAGAGCTCGGAGTCGCTGGACCGGTTCCTCTCCCTCCCGAAGTTCACCTACAAGCAAATTAAGGAAAAACCTGGCGGAGGGAAAACAGAAGAAGAGCTACACACCCTAAGCAAGCAGGAGTTGGATGATTTCCTGGCCGGAGTCAAAATAGGCGCGAAGGAGCTGACAGCTGCTGATAAAGCGAAAATTCAGAAAGACATCAGCGGGTTGCTCAGGGTCAACGCCCTTGTAGTCCAGGAGTTCATTGAAAAATATAAAGTAGCCGGATATACATTCTCAACACCTTACGGCGGGGGTTTCGGAACCGCCTACCAGTTTCTGGTGGCGATACAAACAGATCTCAAAGCAAGGGGTATAGCGACTGGTTTTGACGTAAGCAAAATTCCAGAACTAACTTACAAGGGTTGATCTGGCAGAAACATGCCGACGCCGACGTTCACTGGGTACCCGGTTCCGCCGCAGACGGTGACCGACCGCGACACGAAGGTCTCGGTCGCCATACCCGAGCCGCTCGAGTACGGAACGATAAACCTCGCCGGCAGGAGACCGGTCAAGGTGAGCCCGGACGGCAAGAAGATCGTCCCGCTGGTCAAGAACCCGGAAAAGTTCGTTTACGCGACCCTCCTGTCGGTGACGATCGGTCCGCTGACCATACCCAGGTTCCCGGGCGTCAAGTGCATGGTGCTGGTCCCCTCCCTCGACATAGAGAGGTCGCTCATCCTGAGCGAGGAGCAGGCCCGGGCGAAGTTCGAACTCGACGGCCTTCACCTCGGAATCTTCGACGAAAGGCGCTTCGCCGCCACCGTCGACGGGAAGAGGGTGCGCAAATACCTGGCCGACGCCTACGCGCAGGCCCTGAGCGCGAACGAGGGCCTGCGCGTCGAGCGGTTCCTGGCGCTGGACCCGACGCTCAAACCGTGGAACTCCGCCGACTACTCCAACGACCCGTCGCTCATCATGCCGAGCGACCCGGGGTTCGTGACCAACGTCTTCACGCTCGTCGGCATCGAGCGGAGAGAGCAGGACGCCCTGTCCTCGAGGTTGACCAGCCTCAAGGTCAAGTACGGGATGTCGCTGACGACCGAGATCACCGCAACCTACGACGACAAGGACTACTCCCTTGTCCAGGGGCGGTACTTCGACCCCAGGAGGGAGTACAGGTACAGGGGGCTGCTGTTCGAGGTCGTCTCGGTCTCGTCCGGACCGGGTTCCGGCGGCTACCCGCAGGCGACCGTTACCTTCGCGCCGAAGTGCGTCCAGGAACTGAGGAGGGACAAGAACCCCCAGGCGATAACCGCGACGAACGGGTACGAGTACGCGCGCCGCGCCGCCGCCAGGTGCGGCATGAACTTCGTGGGGGAGCAGAGCCAGAAGCAGCAGACGCTGTTCAAGGGCAAGTCGCAGAACTCCGACGAGTCCGTGTGGACGGTGCTGACCGAGAGCGGGAAGGACGGGCAACTCTTCGTGTTCGAGGTGGACAACACCCTCGTCTACGGCACCGGCAAATGGCTCATGTGGAGATTCGGTCTGTCCGAGAAAAAGAACAAGAAGGGGAAGATCCAGAGATTCCTGGACCTGCGGTACGACCCGACGCAACCGCACGCCGGAGCGAAACCCGCGAGCAGGGTCCTGAAGGGCGAGTACATCTACGTCGACCTGGACGCCCAGACCGGTCTGCCGGTGCAGACGGGGATACCGAGCCTCGGCGACCCGTACATGACGGTCCAGGACAACGGGATTTTCGAGCTCGCAACCTGGCCGGACGTGAGGGTCAGCGAGAACGACGGGCTCGAGGCCGAGGGTACCGTCGAGGTCATGTCTCCCAACGGTAGAATCTTAAGACCTGGTCACACGGTCTTCCTGACGACGGTGCCGGAGATATTCCGGGGCGGTTATCTGGTGCAGGACCTGGAGTACGAGGAGTTCACGGCGGAGCCCGTCAGGGTGAGTCTCCTGAGCCTTCAGAAAATAAAGAACCAGGAAAAACCCGAGACCGACAAGAAAAAAGAGGATGAGTGACGAGGATGAGGACCAGGCCCAACTTCGAAGTGACGAACCCGTCCAAGGCGAGCGCGGTCCCAACCGAAAAGCAATCCGTCTTCACTGCCCGCGTGGTGAGGTCGGACTCGACGGGGGTCTACGTCGAATCCCAGGGACTGGCGCCGAACCAGATCTTCGGGCCCTGTCAATGCTTCGCGCAAAAACCGAAAGTTGGCAGGTCGGTGATTTGCGGCTTCCTCGCCGGCCAAAGACAGACGCTGGTCATCCTCGGCACGGAGAACAAGAACTTCAAGATCGTGGACGTGGACACCCCGGTGGACAACGAGGACTCCGCAAACAAGAAATACGTGGACGACAAGGTGGCCGAGCTGCTCCAGAAACTCTTGAACAAGGACCCCGGCTACATCCTCAACTACCAAGCACCTGGTTCCTACGCCAGTTCCGCCCACGCGCACTGACCGTGAGATAATCGTACCGTGCCGACGCTCAAACACCCAGTCACTTTCGCCAGGAGGGGCGGCGGGGCACTCATCCTGCTGGAGACGGAGACCGCCTACTACGACCAGGCGCTCAAGGCCGCGGTGTCCGTGGAGCGAGGGGAACTCCTCCTCGACCCGTCTTTCGGAACGGAGGACCCCACGTTCGCGAGGGGGGAGCCCGTCGGCCTCAGGGCAACCGTCGCGGCCTACTGGCCGGAAATTTCAATCAGGTCGGTGGACGTCGGGGAACCAAACAACTCTGGCACCACGAACATGAAGATTGATTACGAGGTGGGCTGATGCCGTCACCAGACTTCAGCCAGTACGTCGACCTCGCAATCTACGACGTGCAGCCGCAGGATCTCTACCAGACGGCGGTGACCTACGCAAAAACGGCCCTGCCCGAATTCAACCCGAGACCGGGGACGGTGGAGGACGCCCTGATGCAGGCGGGCGCCATCGTCGGCGCATCCACGATGGGCGCCATCAACAGGCTGCCCGACGAGCTGATGGAGGGGATACTCAGGGTGATGGGCGTGGAGAGAAACGAGCCGACCAATTCCACGGTCGAGGTCGTGTTCTCGCTCTTCAACGCCGCGGACACCGTCACGGAGGACTCCCTGTTCTCGTTCGACTACTTCGACGGCGTAACGACGAGGCAATTCCCGTTCATCCTCGAAGAGCCCGTGACCGCGGGGGCCGGGCAGACCACGGTAAGCGCCACCCTCAAGTCGCTCGTACTCGGCCAAATCCCGAGCCTCACCGTGGGGACAGTGCTCGTCGCGCAGTCACCCGGCAGCGTCGTCGAGTCGTGCACGACCACAGCCGCGATAGAGCAGGGTGTCGACGGGGAACTCGAGAGTGAATTCTTCGCGAGGGCCGCCACCTACCTCCAGTCACTTAGCGCAACGCTCAACACCGCAACCCAGGTGGAGAACTACATACTCAGGACATACGCTGACGTCAAGAGGGTCAAGGCGTACGACCTCGCCAAGGCCGTCGAGCACAGGGCCGCGTCCGGTCAGGTCGGCGGGGCGACGACGGCGGCGACAGGCAACGGGACGACGGCGACGATCACGACAACCTCTGCCCACGGGTTGCAGGTCGGACACGTCGTGACCGTCGCGGGAATCACGCCGTCGGGCTACAACGGCACGCACGCGGTGACCGCGGTTCCGTCCCCGACGCAGCTCAGCTTCGCCAACGCGACCAGCGGCGCGCAGACCGTCGCCGGAACCGTTTCGCTCGTTGGCAACTCGTCGCACGCGGGGACCGCCGCCACGGTGAGGACTTCGTCGTCGTTCGAGGACCAAGTGGACGACTACCCGGGGACGATCTACAGGATAATCACGCCGGACTTCTACGGGGAGAGCGGGTTCGCCGAGGACTTCCCGTCGGGGACCTTCGACAACACGGACGACTCGCTGGCCGTGAGCGCCTCCGGGGTCGTGACGTACACCGACGTCGCCACCGACACCGACGCAACCGGCCCCCTGGTCGACGTCGTGATGCTGGATTCGCTTCTGCTCTCCTACATGGAAAACGAGACCCAGGCGGGGTATTTCGTCGTCTTCGTCTGCGGGGAGGACGGAAAACCGATCGGAAGAAACGTCAGGCAAGAGATGGAGGAGGACATCGCCGAGAGGGTCCCGGCCGGCCTCGTCTTCAAGATCCTCGACGCGTGGACGTACGACATAAACTTCGAGATAACCGTCGCCGTGTCCCCCGGTTTCAACGCGTCCTCGGTGGGGCAGGCCGTCAAGGACGAGGTGGAGGGGCTCGTGTCCCCCGACGAGTGGATCAATTTCGAGAGTTCCGTGAGGGTTTACGAAATAGTCGCGGCCGCGTCCAACGTCAAGGGGGTCAGCTACGTTTCCTCCTTCGAGGCCGAGATTCCCGAGTACCCGGCCAGCTACAAGGGCAACGAAAAGTTGGTGGAGGAGGTGACGGCGGGCGCGCAGGTGACCGGCTACAGCGCGCTCTACGCCGGTTTGCTACCCAGGGCCAGCGTTGAGGTGATCACGCTGTGACCACCGGCAGGGCCGTCGTCAACAGGCTCCCGAAGTCGGCCCAGAAACTGGACCAACTCAACGCCTCGGGCTCGTGGTCCTCGGACAACGCCGACTTCACGATCGAGAACTCGGAGTTCTGCCCGTACGACACGACCCACAAGCAAATCGTGTTCACGGGAGAGACCGAGATGACTATATCCTCAGTCGTCCTCAGACCGGACGACGACGGGACGAACATCGAATTCGCCTTCGCCGTGAAGATGGTTTCGGGCGGGTCGGTGGAGGTCGTCGTCCAGGACACGTCGACCGCGGGGACGACCGAGCAAACCACGACGTTCGAAATCAATCCCCAACTCGAATCGCCCGACGAGACGGCGCTCAACGACCTGGCGTGGCAGGTCTTCAGGACGGCACCGACCATCCTCGACAGGGGCAACCTGCCCGCCCCGCGGGTTGACATTACGATCACATTCACCCCGACCGACGACTCCGACCTCGTGTATTTCTCCATCCCCGTGCTCTCCGGCACGCTCGACGTCGGGAGGTTCTCGGAATCCGCGAGACAAATGGTTATGCACATCCCGAATTTTTTCCTGGACGAGACGGACGAGGATTCCAACCCACCAGGTGCGATGCTCAGGTTCCTGGACGTCGCCTTCAGCGGGTTGGACGACGCCATAAAGGCCTTCAGGGACTACAGGTTCTACACGATCGCCGAGGGTCGCAAGGACTCGCTCCCCGAAACCCTGAGCAACCTCGTGTGGCCGAGCGACGCGGGGTTGGACGAGGCCAAGTGGCTGACCCAATTCACGGGGACCGAACCGGTGGCCAAGCTGAGTTCGACGCTCGATCCCTCCGATCCGTTCGTCCTGGACACAAGCGTCCTCAACGGGACGGACACCCTGAGATTCTCCACCACCGGCGTCAACGACCCGCCCCTGGGGACAGTCGAGGTGACCAGGGACTTCCTGAGGTGGCAGGCCGAGTACGGCTACTACGGGATGAACGCGGGCAGCCTCGCCGCCGTGCGCGAGTCCGTAAAGCGCGTGATGGTGGAGCCGAGGGAGGTCACGATAGACCTCCAACACGACGGTCCCTTCACGGTCCTCGTCCAGACGCCGTGGGAGCAGACGTACGGAGCGAGCGAGGACGACGTCGGGGAGGCCTCCCCCGTCGTGCTGGAGGCGATAGAAAGAGCGAGACCGATCGGCGTGAAGATAACGCACGAGCTGACTTGACCGGGATGAACGAGGAGTTCGACGCCTTCGTGCGCAAGTCGTTCGAAGAGATGACGCGCGGCGTCGGCGAGAGGGCGATAGTCACCAACTTCGTCGTGGTTGCGGAGGTCGTCGACGGAGAATCCTCCGACATAGCCATATCCTTCTCGGACGGAATGACGCCGTGGTTGGCGGACGGGCTCCTGCGAGCCGCGGCGGACATGATTACCCGCGGGAAGTGGCAAATCCGGGATAATGGAGACGAAGGGGAGGTATAAACCCTATGACAAATCACATCAAGCAATCCGCAGAAAGAGCGGTCAAGACGTTCGCGCAGGCCTGGCTGGGAGCCTGGGTCGTGGCGGGGTCGGACTTCGACGCCATCACCAACCAGGACAACCTGAAGATCGCCGCCGTGGCCGTCGTGGCCTCGCTCGCCATGAGCTTCGGCCTCAAGAAGGTCGGACCGGACAAGGATTCCCCAAGCCTCGTCTGATTCCTGCCGTCCGAGACGGTCGGCGTGATTTACAATGGAGGGAGTTTCCCTACCGGAGGTTCCCTGAATGCTCGCTGGCACCTACACCATGTTCTGCGAGCAGGGTACGACGTTCGTGCGCATTCTCGAGATTCAGTACCCCGACCCAGCTGACCCGACCGGCGAGACCTACCTGCCCTTTGACCTCTCGGGCTACACGGGCAGGATGCAGGTCCGCAGGACGATGGATAGCCCGACAACGATGCTCAACCTGTCGGACACCGTGGTGAACGGCAGCCAGGTTGAAATGAGGCCCGCCGGGGACAACAATTCCATACGGATATATATATCCGACGAGGCCACGGCCACCTTGGAAACGAGCGGCGTGTACGACCTAGAGATAGAAAACTCTGGTGGCGAGGTCTCTCGGGTGTTGCAGGGCGATTTCGTGGTGTCGCCACAGGTGACGAGATGACCGTCGCCAACCAGGTCATCGTCAGCGAGGACCAGCCGAATCAGGTGGTCATCCGGACTGGGCAGGCCGCCGCGAACTCAAGGAGGCATGTTCACACCCAGGCGGCGGTCTCAGACACCTGGACGATCAACCACACCCTCGGGGGAAAACCCTCCGTAACAATCGTCGACTCTGCAAATACGGTCGTCGTGGGTGAAGTACAATATAGCAGTGACCTGCAGGTGGTCGTGACGTTCACGGCCCCCTTCTCGGGTTACGCCTACTTGACGTGAGGTAAACATGGCTCAGAAGTTCTTGACGAATCTAAACCTTAATCAGAACCAACTGATTAATGCCACGTTTGAGGTCCTTGCGTTTGACCCTGGTGTTGGTGAGGGCAGTTTTGAGGGTCGCCTCATCTATAACTCAACCGAAGACACCATCAAGGTCTATTCGGGTTCAGCGTGGAGAAAGATGCTCCACAATGTCGTCAAGGGTGGCGCGCACACAGATGCGATAACACTCAACGAAGAAAACGGCACGATTACCATCACGCTCAATCTTGCCGACGCGGACAGCGCAGGCTTGCTGACCGCCGCGCATTTCAACGACCTAACCGCCGCGACGGCGAACGCGACTGGCGGCACGCTCGCCAAGCGTGATGGCGACGGAAAGATTCATGTTGGCGACCCGACACAGGACACCCACGCCGCCAACAAGCGTTATGTTGACGCTGCCCGCCAGGGTCTGGATGTCAAGAGGTCAGTGCGTGTCGCGACGACGGCGGCAATCAACCTCGCTGACGGTCTTGAGGCTGGCGACGTAATCGACGGGGTGACCCTCGTTGCTGGCGACAGAGTTCTCGTCAAGAACCAAGTCACCGCATCCGAGAAC
>Ga0172376_10000112_pt1 | contig 95250 bp, 74 predicted proteins | sample Lak35m_FD_121114 | JGI IMG/M metagenome (GOLD analysis project Ga0172376, IMG submission 121114) | Freshwater microbial communities from Kabuno Bay, South-Kivu, Congo - kab_092012_35m | ecosystem: Environmental > Aquatic > Freshwater > Lake | place: Democratic Republic of the Congo: South-Kivu... | reverse complement strand
TTCGTTCAGTCCATAGGAACCTACTAACTGGAGAGCCGTATGCGGGAAAACCGCCCGTACGGTTCGGAGGGAGGGGAGTCCGGCTCAACCGGACTTCCCTACCCCTATCTTTGAAAACACATTGGGCGGGGCTCAATCTGGTTATTGTGGTTCAAGGTGTTCAGCACTGATTTCGGAGAAATCAGCGACTTTGAAAACGCGCTTGGCACTGATTTCGGAGAAATCAGCGACTTTGAAAACGCCTGAAGTTTTACCTACTATCATTCCTGAAGGATCGAGTTGGGCAAAATACTTCTTATTCGTCTTCTTCATCCTCGTCTTCTTCGGAGCCGATCGCCCACTGGGGATAAGGGGCTTGGCTACCGCGCATGGCATGCCATAGGACTCGATTTAGGCGGTCTTCGGGGGCCCGGTCCACTTGCTCAAAGTTCATTTCTTCGGACCACTGAGCATGCTGCTTGAGCAATGGATCGCTCAGTGCAACCGAACCGGGGTTCATTTGATCAAGTGGAATGTTTGCAGGAACGGCTGAAAATGGCCTTGGATCTGCAATGTCTTGAAAACAATCGAACATCGGGGTTGCACTACCATCGAATTGGTTCATCGGAGGCATGCCGAGAATCTGCTCCATGGTCCTTAAGATACTGGTCGTGTTGTACTGGGTGCTCACCAGCGATCCGCGTTTGGCATAAGGGCTCATTACATAAGCCGTGGTGCGATAACCACTGACGTGATCCCAACCGGCTTGAGGATCATCCTCGATCGCAAAAATCGCCATCTTGCTCCAAAATTTGGATCGACTTAAACCCTCGACGATTCTCCCCATGGCCAAATCTCCGTCGGCCATGCAAGCTGCCGGGGTCGGGCAATTCTTCGATGTCCCGCTGGTATGGTCGTTCGGAAGACAAATGATCGTCAGCTGGGGATAGCTTCCTTGCTTTTCGAATTCCGCTAGCTCCTTCAAAATAAAGTCCGCGCGAACTTGATCGGGCACCGACATGTTCCACCCAACATAGCCAGTGGGTGAAAAATCCTTGATGCTCTCGATCCCTGGTGTGGATTCAAAGATAACTAGATCTTCGATACCCTTCCATGTTTTGTAGCAACTCATAAAGTCGACCGCACCACCACGATTTTTATCTTTCCAACGAACCTTGGGCATCATGAATTCGCCGTAGTTGCGTATGCGTACAGAGTGCTTGACCGCATTGTCCCAGATGAATCCCGCTGGCGAATAAGCCAGAGCATCGATATCGCTTTCCTCCATCCCATCGGGATAGCTTCTGGGGAAACCCGCAAAGCTTTTTTCCAGATAATCCGTTGCGATGGCCGTGGTGCTCCATTGATGACCATCGGCGCTTAAAATCCCACAGCAATAGGTGTTGTCTAGCAACACAAATTCATCGACCAGCTTGTGCTGATTCGGGGTGATGTCTTTGCCAAAGATGCATAGTTCGGGGTCGGCCTTCCCTCGACCTACGTCTCCAAAGACTTGGTCAAATGTACGATTCTCCTTGATGATATAGACAACATGCTCGATCAAACTCGGTTCTCCGATCCGCTGAGGGATCGCACGGGGCGGTTGACCTTGCCTTGCGGGTAGCCGGGATTGGATCAAGGCATCGGCCCGCATGTTGCGAGCGACTCGCTCTGACAGCGCCGGTAATTCACTTTCGTTGGGCACCTTCAGGATCGAGAGACTGCCGTTGTACTGGTGGGAGTTGAATCCTTTGGAATTGCCTTGTTTTCGTGGCTCCGTCGGGAGCCCTTTGATGTTTGCAACCAAGAGTGCGTCTTGATTGGGATCGTAAGCAAGAGCGCCGGGAAACCATCCCACGGGGATCATTCCCAGCAGTTTGCTCTCCCCCTTTTGCTCTGGTTCGAACTCGACCACGGCCACTGCATTTTGAGTTCCATTGGCGACGTAAAGCACATCCGGTTGGTTGCCGAACGCCAGAGCATTGGGTGTAGCACCGAAGAGTTCGGACGGATTGGACTTGGTCCAGATTTTTTCTATGACGGCTAACGAGCTCAGATCGATGACGCTCAAGTAATCGCTGGCAGCATTGGCACAAACGGCGTACTTGCCATCGGGTGAGATCGCCAGTCCAGAGGGGTGCAAGCCAACGAGGATTTCATCGGCGTGTTCATACGCAAGATCGATGATCGACACGGAGCCTTCGCTTGCGATGTAACGGACTGGATCGACGCGGACGGTGGTTCCTTTGCCAGCGGGTCCGACTAGGTCTCCGTCGGTTGGCCGGCGACCTCCCCAATTGGTCACGATCGCTTTGTTGCCTGCGAGTTTTACATCGTAGGGAGCGACACCGACATCGAACGTCCTGAGGACTAAAAAGTTCTCCAGGTCGACTTCGATCAAGCGATTTGAAAGATTTCCGCACACATAAAGTCGCTTCGAATCTGGGCTGATTGCAAGCCCGCTTGGGATCTCTTGCTTACGCATCGGAGCCTTGGCCTCTGGCAGTGCGATCGAATGCGAGGGGGTTACCTTACCCGAGGTATCTACCGAAAAGACTTTGATGGAGCCTTGGACGTTGCTCAGATAAATTTGGCGACCGTCGGGAGAAAAGACCAGACCCGTGAAACTCGCGATGGCTTTGGTGTCGGGTTTGAGGTTGTTTGCAGCCGCTTGATCGGGAACCGATTTAGATTCCTCGCTAGGCAAGTCGACTTGCTGTAGGATGGAGGCTGTTTTTGGATCGATGACCACCAGCTTGCTTGTTTTTCCGCTGGTCACAGCGATCTTTCCGTCGGGTGACAACGCGACGACTTGGGGACGCATGCCGGGCAACTCGAGCCACTTACCGACGGGAGTAAGCCGTTGGTTCACGGGTGTTACGATCGATTCGGCGATCGAGCCCCCCACCCATTGGCGGTCGATATCGGCGGGTCCCAATGGGATTTCTTGGGCGGGCAATTGCTGAGACAAAATCAAGGGCAACCCAAGGGTGATGAAGGAAAAACAACGCAGCATTGGCAAACGATGGATTGGCATAAGGAACCCTGGCGACGGATCGCGACTCTGAGAGGATTGGAAAAGGCCGTATCGTAGCGGACGGTAGCCCGGAAGTCATGGATTTCCTTTTTTTTTAACAATGCCATGGATCGAGAATCACTAAATTGGCAAAGCTCGACTAAGATGATTGGAAAGGATTTGCGTCAGAAGTCCTCTTTACTATTCCTGGAAATTCACCGACGGTACTCAGCATGCCTCCAGCACTCCTTGCTCTGTTCGGAACCTTGTTCGTTATAGGAGCCATCATCGCGCTGGTTTTCTTGGCGATCCTGTCTCGATATTTCTGGCTTTGGATTCAATCGATCATGACCGGTGCAAACGTCCGGCTCAGGGATCTTATCGGAATGATGTTTCGACGAGTCGATGCGCGCACCATCGTTCGCAGCAAGATCATGGCGGTGGCCGCAGGCATCGATGATCCAGATCTGACGACCAAGGCACTCGAGGCCCACTACTTATCGCGTGGTAATGTCCCGCAGGTGATCCGAGCTTTGATCGCCGCTCGCAAGAGTCGGCAGATCAATCTTTCGTTCCAGAAAGCCGCTGCGATCGATTTGGCAGGTCGAGATGTTCTCGATGCGGTTCAGACCAGTGTGTATCCAAAAGTGATCGACTGTCCTCCTCGAAATAGTGCAAACCCGTTCCTCGATGCGATCGCCAAGGACGGCATCCAGCTCAAGGTCAAAGCGCGAGTAACCGTCCGTGCGAATCTAGCCCAGCTCATCGGAGGTGCGACCGAGGAAACGATCATCGCTCGCGTTGGTCAAGGCATCGTATCGGCCATCGGCTCGGCGGAGAGCCACAAGGTCGTGTTAGAAAATCCTGATGTGATTTCCAAGGCGGTGCTTGCAAGCAGACTCGATGACCAAACCGCCTTCGAGATCGTTTCGATCGATATCGCGGATATCGATGTGGGAGAAAACATCGGTGCTAGGCTTCAAGCGGACCGCGCCGAAGCCGACACTCGGGTCGCAAGGGCACGTGCAGAGAGCCGCCGCGCCGAAGCTGTAGCGATCGAGCAAGAGATGATTGCCAAGATTGAGGAAAGTCGCGCTGCGGTTGTGGCCTCGGAGGCCAGTGTTCCGGTGGCTATTGCCGACGCTCTCAAAGATGGAAAAATGATGGTGATGGACTATTACAAGCTGCGGAATATCACTGCAGACACCGAAATGCGTCAAAGCATCGCAGGAACGAGCACCACCGGTCCCTCGAGCACTTCGCAGGCAAGACCAGCCAACTAATCACCTCACGGATCTTTAACATCATGGCCGATGAACTCGACGAATTCCTTAGGCAAGCCGCACAGCGTCGCATGCAGCGGCAGCAAGAAAAGCAAGCCAAGCAAAATCCACCTGATGCGTCTGTCCCTCAAGCCCCGCCGCGACAACAACGTTCCAATTCACCCAAATCCAAACCAGCACCCTCGAGGGATTTGTCTGGTGCTCGCCCCACGGTTTTTGAAGATACCACGTCGGTCGAGGACCGATCGCTAGAGCCCTCGATCGCACAGCGTCATGTCACCACCGACATCGATCTTGCAGACGAAGGAATCGATTCCTACGTTCGCTCGACCATGGGCGATGCAACCCAGCTTGGTAGTCTTCAAAATCGCTCGAAGGGAAAAAAGACAACGAATAAAAACAAACCTACCCAGCAATCGGAGGAGCGGCCTTCGGTGCAGCAGCGTCCCAACGATGTGGTGGGCTCCTCGGAGTTGGTCCGACAACTCAGAGACCCCAAAACTCTGCGGATGGCCATCCTTGCTCACGAAATCCTTCGGCGCCCCTACCAATAAAATTCGTTCCCATCACCTTCGATCGCTGCAATGACCGACCAAGCTGACTTGGCCCAAGGGCCCGACTTCTCCAAAGGGAGCCAAGGGTTACTACCGGCCATCGCCCAAGATGCAAAAACACGGACTGTTTTGATGATGGCTTGGATGAACCAACAAGCCTACGAGGAAACCCTCAAGACCGGATTTGCTACCTACTTCAGTCGATCCCGAAACAAGCTTTGGCGCAAGGGCGAAGAAAGCGGGCATCGGCAACATGTTCTCGAAATCCGAATCGATTGCGACGCCGATTGCATCCTCCTGATCGTAGATCAAACCGGTGCGGCTTGCCACGAAGGTTACGCAAGCTGTTTTTTTCGAAAAAACACCGGCACGGGATTTGAGACCGACCAAGTTCGATTGGTCGATCCAGGCTCGGTGTATCCAGCAAAACACTCTTCGACGAACTCTCCGGAAACCATCCATTAGTTTCCTAGTAGCTACCTAGGCCAAGACGCTGCGATGCCAGAGTTGCCAGAAGTTGAAACGATGCGACGAGGTTTGTTTCCGACCATTGGGGGCCGGATCTGCCGAATCGAGTTCCCAAAAAGTCGTTATCGCCCCATCGCGATGACTCCGGGCCCTGAGCAATGGCCCCAAAGGATGGTAGATACCACCATTTGCTCGATCGACCGAATTGCCAAAAGGGTCTTGGTTCGACTTAGCAACACCGACAGTATCGTGTTTCAGCCTAAGATGGCGGGACTGACACTGGTCTCCGATCCACCGACCCAAGAGCATATACGATTGATTGTGTTTTTGGAGAACGCTCAGGCCGATCGTATCATCTATTGGGATCGGCGCGGACTAGGAACGATGCATCTGTGGACTCCCGCGCAGCAGGAAGAGTTTCTCGGACCCAATGTCCTTGGCCCCGACGCTTTGACCATCGATCCCAACGAATTATATCTTCGATACAGTCAGCTAAATCGTCCGGTAAAACCAGCCTTGCTAGATCAAAAACTGCTCGCAGGTGTCGGAAATCTGTATGCTTCTGAAATTCTACATCGAGCTCGAATCGATCCTCGATCTCCATGCAAGAGAATCAGTAAGGTCAAGTGGTCGAGCATCCATCAATGGATGCAGCAGGTCTTGCAGCAGGCGATCCAAAACGAAGGATCCACGCTCAGCGATGGGACTTATCGCAATGCGATCAACGGCGAAGGTGGATACCAGCATTTCCATCTGGTATATGCGCGCGAAGGTCAGAATTGTCGTTCGTGCAACCAGGGAACCATCCGCCGAATCGTTCAAGCCCAGCGCAGCACGTTCTATTGTCCGAGTTGCCAGAAACGCTAGACGAACCTCAAGAGCCTACTCTTCAGGCCATTGGATCAGCTCCTGAAAGGACTTGACCCTTCTAAGTCCTAGATCCCGCATCGGACTCAGAAGCAGTTCCTCCCATCGCTCGTCCGAGTCATTGCGGATCGCCTCTGGGCCAAGCAATTGGGCATTGCTCCAACGCCTCGGTTGTTTCCAAAGTTGGATCGTACTACCGTTTTCCAAGATGTAGGTACGACTAACATCGCTTTCCAGGCTTTGCGTATCACCTGCAAACCACTTCGTGATCCAATCACCCTCATCGATGGACCCGTCGGAAAGAAACACGACCACATGTTTCTTCGCGCTTCGCGTGAATTCTTTGACCTTGGACTGCCAGATCGGCTCTTGAATCATCGCAGGATCTGGGATGATCATCCAATCGGCTTGCATCATGTCCTTATCGGTGGCCCTGGCATCGGCATGCTTGTTCAGCACAGCAAATGCATGGTAATAACGATCGTGATCGGTCGATCCCCAATAGAAATGCTTTTTTGCGAAAGGTTCAACACACCAAATCAAGGATCGCTCCGGCTCGACGGCCAACCCTTTCGAGATTCGATCTTCGACGTCCTTGTCATATCCAGTTGCCCATAGAGCACTTTGCAGCCAAAACTTGCGGTTGTCAGCGTAGTTTAGAAACAAACCACCCACAGCGTTTTGATCTCCGAGGACGACGATTCTGCCACTGCCAAAGGCTTTTGCAGCGACCACAGCCAAAGGACCAGTCCGTTCGGACGGTTCCTGGTTGAAATCTCCGGGGAACCCCATATCAGCCCCCTCTCCATACATCGGTACTCGACCCGCGTCGCCCCAACTCGCTGGGCTTGTCCATGCAATACCGAAGCGTTGGTCGACGGTACCACCGGTTTGAAAGCCTAAGTGCTCTATCCCCTTTAGGGTCGGATGGTCCTCGAAAGAATCTAGTACAATCCACCCACTCCCGTTCGAAAGTGTCTGAGGAGGTTTTTCACACGCGGTTTCACTACTTAGCGTTAAATCCAGTTGTTCGCAAAGCGGCTCTAAGACGTGGTTATGGAAATAGCAATTCGTGTGATCCGTAATGATCAGCAAACCACCTCCACGATGGACGAAATCTCGCAGGAATTGAATTTCAGAGATTCGAAAGCTTGCGCGATCCGCTGAAACCAAATTCAATACAACAAGATCCGTATTGCGTAGCGAATCTTCATTCCATGCCGTCAACTGCACGTCCACTTGGCAGCCCATGGCGATGAGCGACTGAGCGGCTCTAGAGGGACTCGAGAGCAGATGGTACTGATTAAGCCCAGGAATAGGTACTGATTCGATCCAGGTATGGGAGTGGATCGCATCGAACCGCACTCTAAGTGGAGGCTTATCTGCGAGTTCCAACTTGGTCCCCTTCTCGGTTTCATCGGACCTAGACAATGGACTCTGCCCATTGCAAACCGGACTAAGCTGCATGCCAAGAAATAGAACCAATAGCAGCCTGTGTTCGATCATTGGATCGGTTTGCCAAGCGGATTGCGGATATACTCGGCGTAGCAACTCTTGCAAACCAAATACTCACGACGCTGAAACCATTCATCACCGAAATCGGCCGAGCACGCTTCATCGGCCGATTCGATGAGTTTCTCAAGACTGGCCAACTGCTCGTCGTTTGAGTCGAATTCCGAATTGTCGACATAGCCTTGTGCCTCGATCTCGATCGAGATCGTGTAGTGAAGATCCTCGGGTGTTCCAAGGCTCTGTTGGCAACGGTCGCATCGAGAAGTTTCCACGCGGCACCTTCGATTCAGGGTTTGATTTGGGTCGGAAGTTGGGACTGCAGATCTGCAATTTCGTCTTTCAGGGGACCAAGGTCCTGAACGGGTTCGACTTCCGGATCCCTGTTTCCCACCGGACGCTGCGTGCATCGAAAAAACTCAGATAGATAATGCTGCGGGGCGTTGTGCTCAGGCACCTTGAACCGATCCCCCTTTTGCAAAATCGGTCGATACTCAGGCATCTGACCAAACTGGCGATCCCCTGCAACTTGGCACGGAAACCAATGCCCGGTGCCCTCATCGTCTTCGAGATAGAATTCCGGATAGCAGTGGTTGGGGATCCAAACGCATCGAGCCGGCACGTTGCTAGCCCTGCAAAGCGCAATAAATATCCCGGTCATCTCCTCGCAATCTCCTCGCTTGTCTTTCATCGCTTCGCGTGTGTTGCGGATCGGACCGTTGATGTACTCGATATTCTCTCGGACCCAATCGTAGATCTTTTCGATATGCTCCCAAGCCGTCTGAGGTTTGGTATCCTTGATCGATTTTGCGATGCGTTTAATATCCGACGCGCCGGCGTCGATCATGGGGCTATTTCCCATGAACCAGTTGAGCTCTTTGGGAATCTTTTTGGGTATCTGATAAATCGACGTATCCTCAGGGGCCGTGATGAACGACTTTTCGATTTCGATTTCAAAGATCAAATCCAATTCCCCATTGGGCTGCATCGCAGGAATGCTCATGACCAGTTGACGAGCCGACGTCGGAGCATTCGGAGGTAGATCGCGATACTGCCACTGGGCATTCGGAGGAATGTTCGATTGCTTGACCTGCACTTTCTGCTCCGGCCAGTCCGTTGGAAACGCAATGGTTGCAAATAGATTCGTGCAGAAGTTTTCGTTCGACTTGAATTTCATTCCAAATTTCATGTCGAGTTTTCGCGGTGCAAAATACCCGACACCCTTGCCCTCATGCTTGGGTATCGAATCGGTCGCTCCAAGTGCGTCTTGAATTCCGCCCAGTGCATTGCCTTGGGCAATTTGCATCGAGCAACCCAGGAGCAACAAGCCATGAATCCCCCGACCGAGCAACTCGCGGCGGTGCAACTCAGGGCGATCAAGTTTTGGGCAAACAGATCGATTGGGCTTGGCTTTTTTCATAATCCCCTCTATTCAGCGATTCCAAATCCAACGACTCTACGAAGACTGGACTTCAGTGTAATCGGAATTTTTTTCGGCTCTTTACCAATCCCAGCTTGCCCGAAAACGCTATCCCTCGTCCATTTCCCCTCCTTTGATACCTCGCTGCTTCACGCTACGCTAGAATCGCTAGCATTGTCGATTTTCGAAACCAACCAATTGCATCGGGAAATTCTGGATGAACACCACCTGGCGCATTACCAAAAACCTGGAGACTCTCCTCATGAAATGGCTCGGCAACCACTACTTGCGTCTGTGCGCTAGCCTGTTTTTTTCCTTGGGCTGTTGGTCGTTTTGCTTTGCCCAGTTGGACAAAGCGCTTCCAGTTGGAGCGGAGCAGATCACACAAGGCAAGGTAACCTCGACGATTTCTTTTCTTGCCAGCGACGAACTTGGGGGCCGTGAAACCAACAGCAAAGAATTCGAGATCGCTGCGGCCTATGTCGCATCTCGATTCCTAGGAGCAGGACTCGAAGGTGGTGGCCCAGACGGCAGTTTTTACCATGAGACGATCGTCAAGCAATCGCGAGTTCCATCCGAAGCGATATTATTGCAAGCAGACGATTCTCCCATCGCTCATTATGGCTTGCTGAGCACTTCGGACGCAGCGTGTAAAATCCAGGGCTCGGTCACTAGCGTATCCCTAGATGCACTGCAAAAGCCCGATGCAGACCTGACAGGGCTGCGTGGAATCGTTCGAGGTAAATTTGATACCCAAGCCAAAGGATCGCGAGCGCTGTCGCAACTGAATCGACTTGCCCAACGCCTCGGTGCCGCTGGCGTCCAAGCCCTTTTGCTTGATTGCGATCCAGAGAGCCCATGGATTCCACAAGCCGAGTTAGACCGCACAAAGTCCAAAATCAATAGCGATGAGCCGTCGGGGATCCCAATCTTGCTGGTGCCTGCTAATGTCCGTATCTCTGACCAAGTGAAGTTGACTGCTTCGGGAATGATCCGAGATGACAAACGGATGCGAAATGTGATCGGATTGCTGCGAGGTTCCGATGAGACACTTCAAAAACAAGCCATCCTCTACAGCGCGCACTTGGACCATTTGGGGTCGAATCCCGCGTTGGCTGACGATCAAGTTTTTAATGGTGCCGATGATGACGCCTCGGGCGTGACAGCCGTAGTGACTTTGGCAGACGCCATCGGCTCGATGAAGCAGCGTCCAAAACGCTCGGTCTTGTTCATGACCTTCTGGGGCGAAGAATCCGGGCTGCTGGGTTCCAAGCAATTCGTAGCCACCCCATCTTGGCCGTTGGATCAAATTGTCGCGAATATCAACATCGAAATGATTGGGAGACCCGAAGGTGGAGCGAGAGGGAAAATCTGGATGACTGGATGGCGTGAATCGGATTTGGGTTCGCTGATGAGCCAAGCGGCTAAGCCATGGGGTGTCGAGATCTTTGAACACCCGAAATTCTCATCGATGCTCTACCGGGCCAGTGACAACTGGTCCTTTGTCCAACGCGGAGTGATCGCTCATAGCTTCTCAGCCGGTTCGTTGCACCCTGACTACCATAAAGTCGACGACGAATGGGATCGGCTTGAAATCCCCCACATGACACAAGTCATCCAAGGCCTGTGGTTAGGCTCTCTACCTTTGTTGGATGGAAGCCAAACCCCTGCCAAATCTTCCTCAAACTCCGCAGAAAGCAAATAGAACATGAGTAGTAAAAAAATCCTCTTCATCGTCGGTGATTTCGTAGAAGACTACGAGATCATGGTTCCCTACCAAATGCTGCTGATGGTCGGACATGCATGCCACTGCGTATGCCCGGGTAAGAATGCGGGCGATTACGTGATGACGGCTATCCATGATTTCGAAGGTCACCAAACTTACAGCGAAAAACCAGGCCACCGATTCGTCCTGAACGGTTCGTTTGACTCGACCAATCCTCAAGCTTATGACGCGCTGGTTCTCCCTGGAGGTCGAGCACCGGAATACTTGCGAATGAATCCCAAAGTTCTTGAGTTGGTCAAGCATTTCTCGGACGCAAACAAACCGATCGCAGCGATTTGCCATGGACCACAGATCCTGTCGGCCGCCGGGGTACTTCGAGGTAAAGAGTGTTGTTGCTATCCTGCTGTCGAGTATGAAGTATCCTCCTGCGGTGGTACTTATGTTCCGCCCAACGACCAATTCAACAGCGCACATGTCTCTGGGAACCTAGTCACCGCGGCCGCTTGGCCTGCCCACCCTGCATGGATAAGTGCATTCTTGAAATTGTTGGGTACCAAAATCGAGCCCTAGCAACCCAAGCGCGCAATCCCCATCGTCGCTGATTTTTCCAAAATCAGTGCGCATTGTCGCTGATTTTTCCAAAATCAGTGCTGAACGCACCAAGCCACGTCGACCAGATTAAGGCGCACTTAAAAAGCCCTAGGGTGATTTCGGAGAAATCACCCGACGTGAAAGCACGCGCAAGCGGGTGCCCATCGTCGCTGATTTTTCCAAAATCAGTGCTTAACGCACCAAGCCACATCGACCAGATTAAACCGCACTCAAAAAGCCTGAGGGTGATTTCGGAGAAATCACCCGACGTGAAAGCCTAGGGATGATTTCGGAGAAATCACCCGACGTGAAAGCACGCGCAAGCGGGTGCCCATCGTCGCTGATTTTTCCAAAATCAGTGCTTAACGGGCCAGGCTACATTGACCAGATTAAGGCGCACTTAAAAAGCCTGAGGGTGATTTCGGAGAAATCACCCGACGTGAAAGCCTGAGGGTGATTTCGGAGAAATCACCCGACGTGAAAGCCTGCGCAAGCGGGTGCCCATCGTCGCTGATTTTTCCAAAATCAGTGCCGAACGAACCAGGCTACATTGACCAGATTAAGGCGCACTTAAAAAGCCTGAGGGTGATTTCGGAGAAATCACCCGACGTGAAAGCCTGAGGGTGATTTCGGAGAAATCACCCGACGTGACAGCCTGAGGGTGATTTCGGAGAAATCACCCGACGTGAAAGCCTGAGGGTGATTTCGGAGAAATCACCCGACGTGAAAGCCTGAGGATGATTTCGGAGAAATCACCCGACGTGAAAACCCAACGGCATACGCCGAAGCTTTCGCAAATACAAAGTGACACAACGAACGGGTTTAAAATATGGTATAATTCTTAGCCCCCGTCAGTCCTGCCCTCCACCCCACCTACCCTTGAATCGACATGCTTCCGATTCGAAAGACTCTGCTCTCGGCGATCCTGACTCTAATTTGCTTCTCCTTCATCGCTTGGCAGATTTCAATTGGTCTGGCTCAAACCTCCGAACCGGTCCATTTCGAGACCCAAGTGCGCGCGATTCTCAAGGCCCATTGCTTCCACTGCCATGGGGAGCAGGAGCATCGCGAAGCAGGTCTGGATTTGCGTTTGGTGCACTTGATGAAGAAAGGTGGCGAGTCCGGATCGGCCATCAACCCCGGTTCCTCCAAAGATAGCCTCTTGATGCAGCGAGTCGATTCGGGTGAAATGCCCCCTGGGGGAAAAACCATCCCCGAATCTCAAAAAGAGGTACTTCGCCGATGGCTTGATTCCGGGGCACTTACCAAACGAGAGGAGCCTCAAACACCCAGTGTCGAAGACTGGACCGAAGAGGAACGCACTTACTGGCTCTATCAACCCGTAGCCAATCCCATCGTTCCACCGATCGCTGCAGGTGATGAATCGCTAGCAAGTTCACCTATCGATGCGTTTGTCTTGGAGAAGATCCGTCAGAAGCAAATACCGATTGCACCGATAGCAGACCGACTGACCCTCATCCGCAGATTGAGCCTGGATCTGCTAGGCATCCCTCCTACCCACGAAGAATGCCAGTCCTTTGTCGAGGACCCGAACATCGATGCTTATGAAAGACTCGTGGATCGACTCCTTGCAGACCCACGCTACGGGGAACACTGGGGGCGGCACTGGTTGGATGTGGCCGGCTATGCCGATAGCGATGGATACAGCGAGCATGACACTCAAAGGCCATGGGCTTGGCAGTACCGCGACTATGTGATTTCAAGTTTCAATAGCGATTTGCCTTACGATCAGTTTGTCATCGAGCAACTTGCAGGTGATGAACTGGTCATGCAGCCTTGGGAGAATCTAGCCTCTGAGCAACAAAGGATTCTCTCTGCAACAGGATTTCTAAGAACCGCTCCAGATGGAACGGAGCATCAAGGTGTGGATCAAGAGGTTGCTAAAAACGATGTGATTGCAGACACCATCAAGATCGTGTCGAGTTCGTTTCTTGGTCTCACCGTCGGATGTGCGCAATGCCACGACCATCGTTACGATCCGATCTCGCAGAGGGACTACTATCGGATGCGAGCCTTGCTCGAGCCGGGCCTGGACTGGAAGAGCTGGAGAGGCAAGTCGGCTCGATTGGTCAACCTCTGGGATGCACAACAGAGGCAAAGAGCAGCCGACGTGGATAAAGAGCTTTCGGAGCTTGAGACCAAGCGGCTGATGGAACTCGATGCGATCGTCAACGATATCTTTGAAAAGGAAGTGGACAAACTACCTCAGGAGCAGCACGAAGCGGCAAAACTGGCTCGGTCGACCGCTACGGACAAAAGATCCCAGGAGCAGCAAACACTCCTCAGGGACTTCCCTAGCCTCAACGTCGATCGCGGCAGCGCGATTCTCTACGATGGAGCTCGGATCAACGAGTTCAACAAGAAGTACGAAACCCTCTCTGCTGAGATCAAATCCAAGCGTCCAGCGGACCTGTTTCTCGCCAGTTTTTCAGAGGTCCCCAACCAGATCCCTACCACGTTTCTCTTCTATCGAGGCGACTTTCACCAACCCAAAGATCCAATCCAACCAGGCGGCCTGAGCATCCTTGGCGAGCACGATAAGATCGCGCAAGACGATCCAAGTGTAACCACTAGCGGCAGACGGTTGCAGTTCGCCAAGATGCTAACCACCGGAGTGCATCCTTTACTGACCCGATCGATCACCAACCGGACGTGGATGCATCACTTTGGAAGGGGGATCGCATCGAATCCGGGTGATTTGGGAATGCTCGGTGAGCGGCCAACGCATCCTGAACTACTTGATTGGCTCTCGAGGGAGTTGGTCCAAGCTGGATGGAGTCGCAAACGGTTATCTCGCGAGATCCTGCTCACTGAGACGTATCGCCGCTCGTCAGCACGACCTGCCGGAGGTTTAGATTCCGATCCACAGAATATTTGGCTTGGGCGAACCAACGTGCGTCGACTCCATGCAGAGTCTGTCCGAGATGCGATGCTAGCCGCATCGGGCATGCTAACACTGAATATGTTCGGTCCATCGAGCAAGGTCAGTCCGGACGAAGTTGGACAGTTTATCATTGGAAAAGCCACTCGGGATGGCAATGGGATTCTGATTGCCAAGCACGAGGAGATTGCCGAGGTGTATCGTCGAAGTGTGTATGTAGAAGTGCGTCGTTCGATGCCTTTGGGGGTGATCGAACCCTTCGATCCTGCGACTATTTCCCCTAACTGCGACCGCCGTTCTCAATCGACTGTCGCGACCCAATCGTTGATGCTGATGAACAACAGCTCCGTGGTAAGGATTTCGGAACATTTTGCAAGCCGGGTTGCACGCGAAGTAGGCCAAGCACCAGCAGATCAAGTGGTGCGCGCTTGGCAGTTGGCCTACGGAAGCAGTCCGGCTGAGGCTCAGCGAAACCAGCTGACCAGTTGGCTTGAGCAGCAAAGGGCTGCATTGGCCCAACCCAGCCCAGACCAAGCTTCGGCCCCCAATGGGGGTGCGTTGGAGCCAGCTAAGGCGAATCAGCAAGCCCTGGCGCTGCTTTGCCAAGCGTTGTTGTCGTCGAACGCATTTTTGTATATCGATTAAGAAACGAAGCTCGAAGAGGAGTTAGACACTGAATGTCTATTTCATCGCGACGCCATTTTTTGGCAAAACAAGGAATCGCAGGAGCGACGCTTTGGATCGCAGGGGTCGCGGCTCAAAGGGCATGGGCAGAACCTCCCAAGCCCGCTTTGCAACCGATCCAATATGATCTCAAGCCCAAAGAGCCCCATTTGGTCCCTCAGGCCAAAGCCATGATCTCGATGTTCATGCAAGGGGGCCCATCTCACATGGACCTCTTCGATCGCAAACCAGAGATCGAGAAACGCAGCGGCGAGAAATACTCTGGAGAGCTCAAGTACGACAACGCAGCCGAATCGTCTGCGAAAATATGGGCTGGGCCATGGACTTGGCAACGGCACGGACAATGTGGCATGGAACTGAGCGAACTGGTTCCTCATTTAGGATCGATTGCCGATGACATTACATTGATCCGTTCGATGCACACAGGGGTCAACAACCATGGGCAGTCGATTTACGCGCTGCATCATGGCAGGGTCACTGAAGGACGTCCTGTGCTAGGTTCCTGGATCACTTATGGACTGGGCAGCCAGAGCCAACAACTTCCAGCGTTTGTGGTGCTGACCGATCCAGGTGGATTGCCGGTGTTGGGTACCGACTGCTGGTCCAACGGTTGGCTACCTTCTTTGTATCAAGGCACTGTGATTCGTCCTCAGGAGCCACGTATTTTGAATCTCAATCCGCCGCCCCATTTGGCTGGTCGTTCTCAAAAGGCTTACTTGGAACTGCTCAAAGAACTCAACGCCGATCATCTTGCTAGTAGGGCTTATGAGAACGATCTGCACTCAAGGATGGCAAGTTACGAGTTGGCAGAAGCGATGCAATCAGCGGCCCGCGAAGCGCTTGATATCAGCAAAGAGACCGAAGAAACCCACAAGATGTATGGGTTGGATCAGGACGCTACGCGGGAGTATGGCACGCGCTGTTTGATCGCGCGTCGATTGGTCGAACGCGGGGTGCGGTTTGTGCAAATTTACACATCAACCCAGCAGTGGGATCACCATGGGAATATCAAGGACGCGTTGCCAGGTGCATGCAAGAAAACCGATCAGCCTTCGGCAGCCCTTGTCAAAGATCTCAAGCAGCGAGGATTGCTCGATAGTACCCTGGTGCACTGGGGCGGTGAGATGGGACGACTGCCTGTGATCCAGAACGAGAAGAGTATCGGGCGAGATCACAACACCTATGGGTTTAGCACTTGGTTGGCAGGTGGGGGCATAAAGCAAGGGCTCGTCTACGGTCAGACCGACGATTTCGGATACCAAGCGGTGACCGACATTGTGCATCACTACGACTACCATGCCACACTGATGTACCTGTTTGGCTTGGATCCGGCCAAGCTCGTTTATGCACGTCCTGGTGGAGTAGGAACTTTGTTGGATGGGCAGCCGGGCAAGATCGTTACTGGGATTCTCAAAAAGCCACCGGTCTGAGCAAGCACCCAATCCAAAACCGCCCCAAGCTTGGATCAAATCGGCTACTATATAGGATCGGACACCGTCCATAGAATTGGCTTTGGCGGCACCTCCTCTCCCAGAACTCTTTTCGATACGGTGAACTTCTATGAAAGCGGTCCTTGCACTCGATCAGGGAACGACGAGTTCTCGCGCCATCCTCTACAACCACTCGGGAGATATTCTTGGGGTGGCTCAAAAAGAGTTTTCCCAGATCTATCCCAAAAGCGGATGGGTTGAGCATAATCCGATCGAAATCTGGGACACTCAGTTGGCCGTCGCAAGGCAAGTGCTGAGCGATTGCCGGGTGGATGCCAAGGAGGTAGCAGCCATTGGAATAACCAACCAGCGGGAGACCACGGTGGTATGGGACCGCACAACCGGAGAGCCAGTTTATAATGCCATCGTATGGCAGGACCGCAGGACCGCCGACTACTGCGATCTTTTGAAGAGTTCTTCGGAAGCCGCCGCGATCACCGCGCGAACGGGACTTGTGGTAGACCCCTATTTTTCGGGTACCAAACTGCGCTGGATCCTGGACCATGTACCCCAAGCAAGAGCTCGAGCCCAAAAGGGTGAGTTGGCCTTTGGAACCATCGACACGTGGTTGCTTTGGAAATTGACACAAGGTCGAGTGCACAAGACCGACTCGAGCAATGCGAGTCGAACGATGCTCATGAATCTGGAAAGCCTTTCCTGGGATCTAGATTTGCTCAAGCAATTCGAAATCCCCGATTCGTTGCTGCCGCAGATCGTCCGATCGAGCGAAATCTATGGTCAAAGCGACCCCGCTCTCTTTGGTTCAGAGATACCCATTGCGGGCATCGCAGGTGACCAACAGGCTGCCTTGTTCGGACAGAACTGCACGCAGATCGGGATGGCCAAGAACACCTATGGCACGGGCTGTTTCATGCTGATGAATGTGGGACCCAAGCCGATCCCTTCGACGCAAAGATTGCTATCGAGCGTCGGATGGACCAGACCAAACCAGCAATGCTATGTGCTCGAAGGAAGTGTCTTCATTGCGGGAGCAGCGATTCAATGGCTTCGCGATGGCCTGGGGATCATCAAGTCGGCTTCGGAGGTCGAAGCCTTGGCCAAACAAGTACCAGACAGCGATGGGGTCTATTTGGTGCCGGCATTTGCTGGGCTCGGGGCTCCGCACTGGGACGCTTATGCTCGCGGAACGATTGTCGGTATCACCCGTGGGACCACTGCAGCGCATCTAGCAAGGGCCGCGTTGGAGGGAATTGCATTCCAAGTTGCTGATGTTTTGACCGCGATGGAAAAAGATTCATCGAGCAAGCTGACCGAGTTGCGAGTCGACGGTGGAGCCAGCGCAAACAATTTGCTGATGCAGTTCCAAGCCGATGTGATGCAGTGCCCGGTGGTTCGTCCGAAAATTATCGAAACAACCAGTTTGGGCGCGGCCTATTTAGCCGGCTTGGCAACAGGGTTCTGGAAAAACGATTCGGAAATCCAAAGCATTTGGCAAGCGGAGCGTCGCTTCGAGCCCATGATGAGCCCTCGCGAAGCACAAGCTCGTCGTGAGCGTTGGGCAGATGCACTGGATCGATCCAGACAGTGGGTCGAAAAGGGCTAATTCAAGAGGACGCAACCAGGTTATCGGCAACAGATCGGACAACCATGATGAGTTTGGATCGGGCGACAAGTATCGAGCGTTTAAAATCGCAACAGGTATGGGACTTTGTCATTGTCGGTGCCGGTGCAACCGGATCAAGCGTGGCACTTGATGCTGCATCGCGAGGGTTCTCGGTTGTCCTACTGGATCGACATGATTTCGGCAAAGGGACATCGAGCCGGTCGACCAAGCTCGTTCATGGCGGGGTTCGTTACTTGGCACAGGGCAACATTTCTTTGGTGCGGGATGCGTTGCATGAAAGAAGCTTGCTGCGTCAGAATGCGCCCCACACCGTTCATGAAATGTCGTTTTTGGTCCCGTGCAAATCGTGGTTTGAAAAGCTTTGGTACAGCATGGGTTTTCTTGTCTACGATGGACTCGCTGGCAAAAGTGGGTTTGCAAGAGCCAAACGACTGACTGCTCAGCAGTGTGCGGAGTACGTTCCGACCATCGCACCGCAAATGGCTCGGCACGGGGTGCTTTATTCCGACGGTCAGTTTGATGATTCTCAGTTGCTTTTGGATATCGTCCAAACGGCCAGCGAGCACGGGACTGTGGCGTGCAATTATGTCCAAGCTACCGGCTTGATCAAGGATTCCAAAGGTAGGGTTTGTGGGGTGACTGCCATCGACGCCGAAGATCGGGCCAACGCAAAAACGATCGAACTCCAAGCCCGATGCGTCATCAATGCCACCGGGCCATTTTGCGATGAGTTGAGACTGCTCGACAGTCCAGAAGAAAAACCGATCATTGCACCTAGCCAGGGGGTGCATATCGTGCTGGATCAAAGTTTCCTGCCAGGGGATGCTGCGGTGATCGTCCCCAAGACCAGCGATGGACGCGTCATCTTTATGATCCCTTGGCATCATCATACCGTGATTGGAACGACCGATACTCCGATCGCCAAGGCAATCGATGAGCCCAAGGCCCAGGATGAGGAGATCGAGTTTTTGCTAAAGACATCCGGACATTATCTCTCCAAGAAACCCACCCGCAGCGACATTCTGAGCGTTTTTGTTGGGATCAGGCCGCTGGTTCAAGCCAAGGCAGCCAGTAAGAGTACTTCAAAACTTTCGCGAGACCATACAATTCTGATTTCCCAGTCGGGACTGATCACCATCACCGGTGGCAAGTGGACAACAGCCCGCAAGATGGCCCAAGACTGTGTCGATCGAGCGATGGAAGCGGCGGGTTTACCGCATGCCCAGTGCATCACCAAGGGGCTCGCGTTGCATGGTTCGGACTCGGTCTCTAAAACTCAGTTGGCCGCACACGACACAGCGTTAGGACTGCCGATCATCGAAGGATATTCCCTCAGAGTGGTCGATGTGGTTTGGGCAGCTAGGCATCAGATGGCTCGAACGGTCGAGGATGTATTGGCACGACGGTCGCGTCTGTTATTTCTGAGAGCTCGCTTGGCAGTCCAAGCCGCACCGCTGGTTGCAACGATCCTCGCTCGAGAACTTGGACGAGACGACGCATGGATCGACCAGCAACTCATCGCCTTTCGGGAGTTGGCTCGGTCGTACTTACCCCCTGGGGAGAGTTTGTGAACCGTGCTCAGTCCGAGAATCACTCAGCTCTGTCGACGGCCACACTAGTTGGTTGGATGTGGATCGCTTACTTTCTAAACTACTGCGATCGGCAAGCCGTGTTTGCGATGTTCAAAGTGCTCAAGTCGGATCTTTCGATGACCGACACTCAGCTTGGGCTTACGGGGGCTCTGTTCTTATGGGTTTATGGAGTCGGTTGTCCGATAGCAGGTTTTCTTGCGGACCGATATTCCAAAACGTGGCTTATTGTTGGTAGTTTGATCCTTTGGAGCTTGGTGACGATCGCCACGGGGCTATCGGTATCGGCAATCATGCTTTTGGGGATGCGGGCTGCGATGGGGATTTCTGAAGCATTGTTCATGCCCGCAGCGATCTCACTGACAACCAACCGAACTCCCGAGCGTTGGAGATCCAGAGCCGTGGCGAGTTTGACGACGGCTCAAATTGCTGGCGTGATTGCGGGAGCATCGTTTGGAGGTTGGATGGCTCAGCAGGGGCAATGGCGCACAGCCTTTGTAGTCCTGGGGATTTTAGGCTTAACTTACTCGATCCCTTACGCTTGGTATCTTTGGCGATTGTCTAGCACCGAACCATCGTCGGGAGTTGAGCAATCGGAGAACCTAGATCGGACGAACTCTGCGACGAGTGTCCTTGAGATTTTTCAGACGGCGACTTTTTGCATCTTGTGCGTAGCGTTTCCGTTGTTTGTTTTTGGGCTATGGATGATCTACAGTTGGCTAGCTCGATATCTCGAGGAGTCGTTTGGATTGAACACCGCACAGGCAGGGTTGGTATCTACGGCGTACCTACAAGGAGCAACGGTCGTCGGCTTGTTCAGTGGAGGTTATTTGGCAGATCGGATGCGTAAGCGGTTTGCATCTGGGCGGGTACTTGTCCTACTTGGAAGCCTTGTGATCTGTTGTCCTTTGCTAGTTGCTATAGGAACGACCAGAGATTTGAACATGCTCAAATGGGTGTTGGTCGGATATGGGTTCTTCAGTGGATGGATGATCGGGAATATTTTTCCGGCTGCCTTTGAAGTGGTCCGCTCGGACCAGCGTGGTCTTGCAGTCGGGGTTTTGAATCTCTTCGGAGCCGCTTTATCGGGGTTCGCTCCATTGCTAGTTGGTCGATGGAAAGAAACACTCGGACTGCCGGGAATGATTCAGTATGCAGCGGTTGCCTATGGCTGTGCTTCGATGCTATTGCTTTTTGCGATCCTCTTTACATTGAAAGGTGACTTGGGACGCTATGCCGAAACGGATACTGATCGCTGAGTGCAAGCAAGAGGTCTCGACGTTCAATCCGAATCTGAGTCGACTCGATGACTTTGGTATTCGGCGTGGGCAGAACCTGCTCGATTACCATCGGACGGTCAGGAATGAGGTCGGTGGGGCGCTAAGTGTCTTTGATCAGGATCCTGCCATCGAGCTGGTGCCGACCTACAGTGCATTCTTTATTACTTCGGGTGGCACACTTGCACACCAAGACTGGGAAATCATCGCGAAAGATTTTCTCGATGGAGTGCACCAAGCACTAGCAAGCGGGCCAATCGATGGCATTTACCTTTGTATGCATGGTGCCATGTGCAGTCAGCATGAATTGGATCCCGAAGGGTATTTGCTAGAGCAAACCCGATTGATCGTTGGCCAGAATATTCCAATCGTCGTGTCTTTGGATTTGCACGGAATTGCCACACGCAAGATGTTTCAACACTCCGATGCGATCGTCGCTTATCATACCTACCCGCATGTGGACTTTTACCAAACAGGGGTTCGAGCCGCGCGATTGCTTGGTAGATTGATTGCCAAAGAAGTCACACCTGTGACAGCCCGCGTCCCGATCCCGGCACTTGTTCGCGGCGACGAATTGATCACTCAAACAGGGCTTTTTGGTAAGTGCATTGCGATGGCTCAAGCCGCAGAGAATGGAGATCGAGGATTATCGGCGGGTGTGTTTATCGGTAATCCATTCACCGACGTTCCGGAACTGGGGACTTATAGTTTTGTCACCACCGATGGCGACGAGGGTCTTGCTCGCGGTCTGGCAGAAGATATCGCAAGGAGGTTCTGGGAGTACCATGAGCGTATGCAGGTTCCGCTGATTTCGCTTTCTCAAATGCAGGAAACGCTCAAACGTGCCAGCGCTGGCACGATCGCTTTGGTCGATGCCGCCGACGCCACCAGCTCGGGTGCTTCCGGGGATAGCAATGCGGTGCTCAAAGCACTCATCGAGTGTGGGTACAAGGGAAGAACGCTTGTGCCGATCGTCGATCGTCGCGCGGTCGAGGTAGCGATGCAAGCCGGGATAGGTCGAGAAGTCGCTGTGCGACTCGGTGGCAGCCTGGATCCAGGTCGATTTGAACCGATCGAGCTAAATTGCCGAGTAAGACACTTGAGCGACGGATTGTTTCGAAGCGAGTCGTTTGGAGAGTTGTGGGATTCCGGGCCCACCGCAGTGCTCGAATCTGGACCCTTTACGATCGTGGTAGGAAGTCGCGGTGTGAACCTTTACGATCGGTCTTACTTTTATTCCAACGGTCAAAACCCTAAAACCTTTGACGCGGTGGTGGTAAAATCGCCGCACTGCCAACACCACATGTATGCAGCTTGGTGTAGCCAGATGCTCTTGATCGATGCACCTGGATCCTCGAGTGCCAATGTGCGTGGACTGGGCCATCAAAGGTGCCAACGTCCGATTTTTCCGTTGGATGCGATCCCAGAGTTCCAGCCTCAAGCGGAAATTTTCCGCAGTTGATAGCGGTGTTGATCACGGTATAGCAGGGCAGAAAAATGGTAGGGCAGAAAAATGGTAGGGCAGAAAGATGGTGGGGCAGAAAGATGGTAGGGCAGAAAGATGGTGGGGCAGAAAGATGGTAGGGCAGAAATAGGACAGTAAGAAAATAGTATCGAAACGAAGACGGACGAGAGAGAGTAAACGATGAAGATACGAAAGATCACTTGCAAGGGGCTTCGTGGCGCGACACCTGAGGGAGGATGGAGCAATGAGTTGCGACCAGAGGATTGTGTACATACGCTTGTGGCTGTGCATACCGATACGGGCCACGTAGGACTTGGGAGCGTCTTTACCAATGACCGTTTAGTGCAGTCTGCGCTGGATGTGCTCAAGCCGTTGACCGATGGTGAGAGTGCGTTGGAGCCTGAGCGGGTTAGTGAGAAACTTCATCAGCACATGTTCTGGCTTGGGCGTGGTGGTTCGATCACGCATGCGATCAGTGGGATCGACATCGCTTTATGGGATTTGCTTGGCCAAGCCACCGGGCAATCGGTAGGCCGATTGCTAGGAGGCAGGTACATTCAGCGCGTACAGCCTTATGCTTCCTTGCTCATGGAGGAGCCTTTGAGGATGCGAGAGCGACTGCTGGAAGTCAAGCAGCAAGGATTCCGCGCGTTCAAGATCGGCTGGGGACCTTTTGGTCGAAAGGATGCCAGAATGGACGAAGCGATCGTGTCTGCTGCGCGTGATGCGATCGGACCCGATTGCCACTTGATGGTCGATGCGGGTGGTTCTGACGCTTATTGGTCGCGGGGTTACAAGTGGGCGATACAGACAGCGCGAATGCTTGAGCGGTACGATGTGCTTTGGTTTGAAGAGGCCCTTAGTCCTGATGCACTCGAGGATTTTATCAAGCTTAGGGAGCATTCACCGGTGCCGATATCTGGAGGAGAGGTGCTTACACGACGCCAGAGCTTCCTACCTTGGTTGTCTCAACGAGCGTTTGACATTATTCAGCCGGATGTAACGAAGGTAGGAGGGCTGAGCGAAGAGCGTCGGATCGCTTGGATGGCGCAGGATTTCGGTGTCGAATTCGTACCGCACGGTTGGAACACAGCGGTTGGGCTTGCCGCAGACTTGCAGTTGGCATCGGCGATACCCAACACGCGGTTTGTGGAGTATTTGACTGGCTCACCCTTTATCGACGAGATTGTCCAGGAGCCTTGGCGTTTGGATCCTCAGGGGTATTTGGAAATCCCCCAAGGACCGGGTTTAGGACTGAAACTCAACCTGGATGCGGTGGCCAAGTACTCAGGAAGTTTGGACTGGTTGGAGGCTTAGTCTAGTCCATACCATTCATCCCATCGGATCATGGCCTGAGAGACTGTTGCCTGTGGGGATTATGGATAAAGCAGGTACTTGCCCCGTCGTTGTTGGAATTCAAAGATTCCTTGGTTTAGTCGTGGATCGAATCGCGGATCTAAACTGACATCGAGAATCGCATCACGGATGGTTTGATTTCTGAGCAGAGTATTGAGGTTCTTGGTTTCCCAAGCATCTGGATAGAGTTTTCGCAGCGCTTTGGCTAAGGCAAGTCCGGTAGCAACGCTTTCAAAGAGTTCGGTGTTGGTGATGATCAACTCGACACCTTGGCAAGCGACATTGGCATGTTTGCTGGACTCTGGAGTGAATTCAATGGGGACAAAGACCACGCCTGGTAGCTCGGCGCGATACAACTCACGAGCCAGCTCGGCTCCTTGAATCCAAGGTGCCCCGACGACTTGAAAGGGGGTGTCGGTTCCTCGCCCGACGGAAACATTAGTCGATTCGATCAATCCAACTCCGGGATACAAGAAAGATTGAGTCAAACTGCGCATGTTCGGAGAGGGGTTGACCCAAGTCAACCCGGTTTGGTCCCAAGTCATAGAGCGTTTCCAGCCTTCGCAGGGGACCACGGTTAGCTCAAGATCCAATTGCAGTTCATCGCGGAACATTTTTGCCAACTCACCAATCGTCATGCCGTGTCGAACCGGCATAGAGTGAAAAGCAACAAATGCTTCTTGCCCTTGATCGAGCATTGGGCCCGTTATGGTGGTTCCACCGATGGGGTTGGGCCGATCCAAAACCACAAACCCCTTCTTGTTCTCTGCGGCAGCTTTCATGGCTTCTCCCATGGTGGAAACATAGGTGTAAAACCGTGCTCCGATGTCTTGGATGTCAAAAACAATCGTATCGATCTGCTGAAGCATCTCCTGGGTTGGTTTACGCGTCTGGCCATACAAACTATAGATCACCAATCCGGTGCTTTTATCCTGCGAATTATCTACTTTTGGGATATCGAGTTTGCCTTCGAATCCATGCTCAGGGGAAAACAATGCCGATAGCTTTACACCAGGAGCGTTGCTCAGCACATCGACGGTGTTTAAACCGGCGAGATTGCGACCTGTATGATTGGTGATAAGTCCGATGCGTTTTCCTTGTAAGGGGCCAAACGCTTGGGACTCTAGCACATCGATTCCAGGGCGTACCAAACCTCGATCAAGCGACCCACGCGACTCTTTGGTGGGACTTAAGTCACCCAAATGAGCAACGATCTGGTTTGCGATTTTACCGGCAAGTGGGTTGACGAGCCCTTTTCCATCTGGGTGCACGCGATTGCTCAGGAATATGAAAAACAAATCTTTGCCTGGGTCGATCCAAAGTACGGTTCCGGTAAAACCACCGTGGCCAAAAGCCCGATCGCTAAGCAAGTCTCCTCGATTGGTCGAGAAACCAGTTCGTTTGTCCCAACCGAGTCCGCGGACACCACCGGGTACGAGGTAACCTCGTGTCATGGTTTCGAGGGTTGACGGGGAAAGCACACCGCGATGGGATCCCTCGAGAGACTTATTGCTCTTGCCATTGAGAGTTTCCAGCATCGACTTTGCATAGAGCGAAAGATCGCTCACTGTAGAAAAAAGCCCTGCATGTCCAGCGATACCGCCGAGCTCATAGGCTCTTGGATCATGGACTTGTCCTTGCATCCAACGGTCGTTGCGTTTCTCCGTCGGAGCACAGCGAGCATGCAAGTTTTCAGAAGGTACATAACCTGTGTCGGTCATCTTCAGAGGTTCAAAAATGTTTTCTTTGGCGTAAACATCGAGGGTTTTCCCGGACACTTTTTCCACGATCTTACCCAGCACGATAAAATTCACGTCCGAGTACTTGAAGGAAGTACCCACAGGGGCAGAGAGTTTCAACTGGAGGATCTTTTGCCATGCGATCTCGGGACCTTGGAGATAATCGGCCAGCGGATTGTCAGGAATCAAACCACTTGTATGCAAAAGCAGGTGCTCTAGCGTGATCGGCTCTTTCTCGTTGACTGCGAACTCCGGAAAAAGCGAGGACACTTTATCCTTGAGTCTCAACTTGCCTTGCTCGACCAATTGCATGATGGATGTTGCGGTGGCAACAGGCTTGGTGATCGACGCCATATCGAAAACCGTATCGAGGGTCATTGGAACCGCTGGGTCCAAAGATCGCATGCCGAAAGCCTTTTGATAAAAAAGTCCGTCGCGATTTCCCACCCCTACGATGCAACCAGGCATCTTGCTTTGTGCGATTGCTTCCTCAATCAAAACCGCAATGTTTTGATCGAAGCGGCTCAGTTGCTGTGAGTTCGCAATCGACGATTCTTGTGCTGTTGCGACTATCCCTCCAAAGCAACAGGCCAGGGCAAGAAACAAGGAGACTAATGGCTGAATCTTCATCTGGATTTGTCTTGAAATAGGGGTATTGCTGACAAAAAACTTGCGGCAGTAAACGTGACCAACGAGCCGATGCAAGGAAGCCAAGGAAAGGAGATTTGGATCTGGTCGGGTCGATTCAAAAGGAATTGAATCCACAAGAGCACCGACAGACCAATCGCGCCGCCAGCGATCGCCGCGCGTTGTCCGACCCGAGGTTGGAACAACCCCAGAAAAAACCAACCCAACAAGACCCCCGAAGAAAATCCTGCAATGGTCAGCGCATTGCTCACCACGCTGTTGGAAAACGTGCTTGCCCAAATCCCGATCGCTATTTGCAAAACACCAAAGACCAACGTCGCCAATCGGGTAAACCACATCTTGGAGGCTTCGCTTGGCGAGTGCTTCAGCGCAGTCAACCACAGATCGCTGTAGGCGGACGACGCCGACGAGGATAGAGAACTCGATAGAGTCGACATGGTTGCGGCAAGGATGGCTGCAAGCATCAGTCCGATCAGACCGGTGTTGGTGGGGAAGTAGTTCGTGATGTAGTGAGCAAAGACTTGGTCGTTGCTGATCCCATTGGGCAAGGGAACTTGAGCGTGGAATGCACCTAAGAGGGTTCCGATCCATAAAACCAATGCAAATTGCAAAAAGACGAAGACGCCACTTAGCAGAATCGCAGCTGCCGCATGCTGCTTGCTTCGTGCGCTCAGGTACCGCTGGACCATGATCTGATCGGTACCGTGGGATCCTAACGACAGGAATGTACCTCCGATCAAACCCGCAAGGAGTGTGTAGGGCTTGCTGAGGCTCATATCCAGATCCACCCACTTCCATTTATCCGTCGCATCCATGTACTCTCGATAACTGGTCCAGCCTTCGGGCAGCGCGCTGACGAGCAAAATAGCAGCAACCATACATCCTGAGAGGTAGATTACCAACTGAATGCAATCGTTCCAAACCACCGAACGCATGCCACCAAAATAGGTGTACAACAAGGTCACAGCTCCGATGGCAAGGGCGCTTGGTACGATCGGCCAGCCCACCAGTTGTTGCAACACCATCGCCGCTAAATACAGACGCAATCCGTCACCGAGATTTCTCGTGACCAAAAAGAGCATCGAAGCCAACCGAGTCGTAGCGATCCCAAACCGCCTGCGCAAGATCTCGTAGGCGCTTACCAAGTTACCGTTTAGGTAGTTAGGCAACAGAAAAACAACGACAATCCACCGACCTAGAATGTACCCGAATGCCAGCTGCAAAAATGCAAAACCTGTCGAACCATAGCCGATGCCAGGCACGCTCAGGACCGTCGCAGCGCTGGTTTCGGTCGCTACAATCGAACCGAGGATCGCCCACCAAGGCAAATTCCGATCCCCAAGCAGATAGCTCTCCACGGAGTTGTTTTTGCCCGCAACCTTCAATCCGATGAGAACCGAAGCCGCCATTGCGACGATCAACACCAGCAAATCGATGATTCCTAAGGGAATCTGCATGCCTTGTCCTTTTCAATGAAACCGTTCGTTGTAGATTGTCTTATTGTAATGGAAATGAATCCTCGCGTCGTCAGCTCACGGTCCCGGCAAAACAAGCTACTTGTATGGATTTTCTCACTACCGAACAAAACAATCCGGATTCGATAGCGATCGACCAGATGGACTCGATTCAAATTGCTGAATTGATGAATCGAGAGGATCGCAAGGTGGTAGCTGCGGTCGAAAAGGTATTGCCTGAGATCGCCCAAGCGATCCAGACCGTGACCCGGAGCGTCCTACAAGGGGGGCGTTTGATCTACATCGGGGCGGGCACCTCGGGAAGACTCGGGGTTCTGGACGCTTCGGAGTGCCCACCTACCTTCAATACACCACCCTCGATGGTTGTGGGATTGATCGCAGGTGGACACCGAGCACTCACCACCGCGATCGAAGGTGCTGAGGATAATCGCCAAGCGGGCCAGGAAGATTTGAAAAGCGTTGGGCTGAGCCACCTAGATACCGTTTGCGGGATCGCCACCAGCGGACGGACGCCTTATGTCTTGGGTGCTTTGGCCTACGCCCGCACGCTTCAGGCGGCCACGATTGGAGTGACTTGCAATACCGGTTCAGAACTGACGCAAGCATGCGATGTATTGATAGCTCCGGTGGTTGGACCGGAGATCCTAAGTGGTTCGACTAGACTCAAGGCCGGGACAGCGACGAAGATGGTGCTGAATATGATTTCCACCGGCACGATGATTCGTATCGGCAAAACCTATGGCAACTGGATGGTCGATTTGCGAGCAACGAATTTCAAACTAAAAGATCGCAGCATTCGAATCGTCAGTGGCATCACAGGATTAGGACGCAACGAAGCCGAGTTGCTTCTAGCTCAATGCGATGGAGAGGTCAAAACTGCGATTGTGTGCCATATCCTAGGCGTCCCCAAAATCGCTGCACAAGATCGCCTAAAGCATTGCCAGGGACGCTTGCGTGAGGCATTGCAACTGCGCGGTTGAAAACCACATTTACCAGAGAACTTTTTGTTTTGTGAAAGCATTTAACGATGGACAACAGCCCGCAGGAGCACTTGGTGATCGGAGTCGATGCGGGGGGATCCAAGACCAAAGCCTGCCTTGCGATCTATCGACCTGGCGACCCGTCCAAGTCTCCTGAATCGAGCAAGACGGCTTGCTGGACCGACGCGATTCGAGTGATCGGCAAGGGTGAAACCGGCCCAGGAAATCCCCGATCCGTGGGCTTCGATACCGTCTATGAAAATGTCAAGGAAGCGATCGACGCGTCCTTCCAAAACGCGGGTATCCAACCTTCGACGGCCCATGCGATCTGTGTTTGTATGGCTGGTGTTGGCCAAGCCGACCAACGCATTCCAGTGGCCCAATGGATCGAGAAAGCCAACCTCGCCCAGCGCATCCGAGTCAGCGAAGATGTGACGCCAATTCGTTGGGCTGCCCTGTGGGAAACAAGGCACTTGTACAACCCTTCGATGTTGATCGAAAGCAAACAACTTTGGAATAACAGCGTCACTTTGATTTCCGGGACCGGTTCGATTGTTTCGGCCACCAAAGAGCCGACCTTGGCCCCATCTGGTACTATCGAATTGACGAAATCGTCTCTTACCCAACGAGATCCTCAACCTTTGGTAGAGATACCTCTGCAGACAACCCGCGTCGGGGGATGGGGATATTTGCTTGGGGACGAAGGAAGCGGATTTGCGATCGGCTTATCTGCCTTGAAAGAAGTCTGCCGAGCCCACGATTGCGGCGAAGACTTTTCTCCCTTGCACCGAGCGGTTCTCAGAGAGATCGGTTGCGATGGTGCGATTGATTTGATTCCGCGAATCTACACCCAACCGATCCCTAGACCCAAAATCGCAAGCCTTTATCAAACCGTTGTCCAGTTTGCTTCAAGCGACCTGATCGCCGGCAAACTCCTCGAATACGCTTCGGCGGATTTGGCCGAATTGATCGTCGCAGGTGCCACACGCATCGGACTTCAATCCGGTAAGTATGGACTGGCATTCAGCGGCGGAACACTCCTTGGCAAATCGCCATTGGTTCCGACCATCCTAAGGCACCTTGAGCAAATGCAAATGTCTCCGGCGCTGAGTCATCAAGTCACCGATCCAGTATTAGGTGCGGTCGTCATGGCTTGTTTGTTGCAGGCCAACCCAAAATCACGTGTCGATTGATTGGACCTATTCGATCATGCAACATCCAACCCAGCCTCAACCGCCCCAAACGAACCATCGCGTCTTGTCGATCGATGCCCTTCGAGGCTTTGACATGTTTTGGATCATGGGTGCCGATACCCTCGCACCAAAGCTGCTCGCTATGTTGCCAGCTACCGTTGCAGGAGTTTCGACCGCTTGGGCCACCGGCCTGGCCGATCAGTTCGAGCATGTCCAGTGGGAAGGATTCCGGTTTTACGATTTGATATTTCCACTGTTTTTGATGCTCGTTGGTTGCTCGATTCCTTTCTCACTGAGGAAACTTCAGGAGAATCGTACCAAAGCCCTTTGGCGGATCCTCAGACGGACTTTCCTTCTGGTCCTCATGGGATTGGTTTACAACGGAATCCAAAATCTCAATTGGCAGGACCTGCGATGGATGGGAGTCCTGCAGCGCATCGGCATCTGTTACGGCGCGGCCGCTTTGCTTGCGGTCTATCTTTCACCTCGAACCTTACTTGCCCTGTGGATCGCGATACTGCTTGGGTATTGGGGGATCCTCGCTTGGGTTCCTGTCCCAGGAGGATCCGCGGGCGATTTGACCCCCGAGGGAAATTTGTCTGGTTACATCGATCGATGGCTGCTGCCTGGAAAGATCCTTGAAAAATACTATGGATATGGCGATAACGAAGGACTCCTTTCAACCATACCTGCCGTGGCCACCGTACTGCTAGGGATCGGTGCCGGAAAATGGCTTCAAAACGAGTCGTTCACCAAGCTGCAAAAGGCATCTGGCCTCATGGCCTTAGGTGCCACCTTGGTGATTCTCGGTACGGTTTGGGGAAACTACTTTCCTGTCATCAAAAACCTGTGGACGAGCTCTTTTGTTCTGGTCGCCGGTGGCTGGAGCTTGATCCTCCTATCGGTTTTCTACGGAATCATCGATGGCTTGGGCTTTCAACGTTGGGCTTGGCTTTGGATCATCATCGGTTCCAACGCGATCGCGATCTATATGTTGCAGCGTATCGTTCCCTTCGGAAAAATCTCAGAGTTTTTTCTTAACGGGATCGCTAGCCTTGCTGGGGATCATCGAACCACCATCCTTCTTGCTGGTGCCCTGCTTTGCAAATGCGCCTTGCTTGCCTTTCTCTATCGCCAAAAAGTGTTCTTGCGCTTGTAACGCTGAGTTAAGCAGCTTGCCTAAATCGCCCGCGTTCAAACTCCGCAGGATCGATTCGATACGGCTTGCTCGATTCCCTTGAACTAATCGCTACGCTTTGCCGATCTACCCAACACTGTAGCAAACCTTTTTTTTAACCCATGGCAAATGGAACCCGTCGCCAAATGCTAGCGATCCGCAAAGTTTGGTTTCTTCTTGCACTGATGGTGAGCCTTGAATGCACGTCAAGCTCTCCGGTTCTCGCTCAGGATTGGGTTCGGAAGCTTTTTAAAGAAACGCATCACGATTTCGGGTCGGTTAGTCGCAACGCCAAAGCCGAGCACAGTTTTGTGATTGAAAACTGTTTCGAAGAGGACATCCACATCGCTAGTGTCCGGAGCAGTTGTGGTTGCACCAGTCCCGTGGCCACCAAGACTACGTTAAAGTCTTGGGAGAAGGGGGAGATACTTGCCAAGTTCAATACTCGCACCTTCACAGGAACTAAAAGCGCGGTGATCACGGTCGTGATCGACAAACCTTATTATGCCGAGATTCAGTTGACCGTCGGCGGGACGATCCGAACCGATGTCTCGGTGGAACCGGGCGAGATTGTCTTTGGAGACCTCGAGCTGGGTCAAAGCAAAACGATCGATGTGACTTTGTCGTTCAATGGTCGAAAGGGACTTGAGATTGCCGATGTACGGGGCAATGCCCAAGCTTTCGAGGTCCGACTCGATGCTCCGATGTATCAACCCAGCGGGGTGACTTATCGCATGCATGTGAAGCTCAAGGAGACGCTCGAGCCATCCAAGCTTCTGGATGAAATTGTGGTCGTTACCAACGACCCCAATGAGAAGAACCGTGAACTGACGATCCCTGTTTCGGCCCGGGTAAGGCCTCCGATTACGGTCACCCCTGAAACGATCGCTTTAGGAGACGTTCGATCGGGTGAAACGCGCCAGCAGCGATTCATGGTGAAAGCGAAAAAGCCCTTCGCGATCGAGCTGATCACTTGCCCGGACAATCGGTTTGAGTTCCAGACTCCTACCGGTGAAAAGACTCTGCACGTGGTCCCTTTTACGTTTCGTAGCAGCCTGCTGGATTCAGCCCAAGATCAGCAACCCGTCGCTTCGGAAAAGATCCAGCAGAAGGTGTTGATTGTTACAAGCACGGGCGAGCAGATCGAAGCGACGTTGTCAGCAAGGGTATTGCGATAGTCAGTTGACAACGTTTCGAAGTGGTTCTCCGCGGTAGGCTCTTGCGATTTCCATCGCTCCTTTCCTTCGAAATTCCTCGCATCCTTCGTCGCAGTAAAACGCGGTGTGCGGATTTAGCAGCAGACGATCGTGGGCAGGGTGATCTGGGTTTCTCCAAGCGGCAAGGATGGGGCTATCTGTCGGCGGTGGCTCTTGCTCCAGAACATCGATTCCAGCACCCGCAAGATGCCCAGAGGCAAGTGCATCGATAACCGCCATGGTATCTACCACCCCACCCCGAGCGGTGTTGATCAAAAAGGATCCTTTGGGCATCCAATGGATTTGTTCCGAAGAGATCATTCCACGGGTTTGGGGGGAAAGAGGGCAATGCATGCTGACGATGTAGGACTCCGTCAGCAGATCCTTGAGGCTATCGACTCGTCGGATGCCCAGCGCTTTATCGAGGCCATCTTTGACGTAAGGGTCATAGAAAACCACATCGAATCCAAACGCTTTGGCGCGTAGTGCTGCGGCAGTTCCAATCCTGCCGCAACCGATGATTCCGAAAGTTCGATGGCGTAGCCGCAGGACCGGGAGAGCTTGATCGACATTCCACGCACCGATCCGACGTTTCAAGCGACTGTTGAGAAAATGGGTACCACGAGCCAGCGCCAAAGCCATGGCCAAGGCCGAATCAGCAACTTCTTCGGTGCCGTAGTCGGGCACATTGCAAACCGGTATTCCTTTCTGGCGAGCCGCAGCGATATCGATCCCATCGTATCCGACTCCCGGTCTTACAATGATCTTGCACTGATTGAGTCGCTCGATGCTTGCCCGGGTAAATCGAAAGTAGTGGTAGACCATGATGGCGTCGGCGTCTTCGATGCGACCTACAAGTTCCGATTCTTGCATGGCATCCAAGGCATGGACATCGGCGATGTCTTTGAGAACATCCCGCTCGAAATCAAGCGGTTCGACGATCAAATCTGTGATCACAACTTTCCAGCGTTTTTGCGACATCTCGTCCCCTCGAATTCAAATTCCAATCGGTTGACTTCGGCTGACCCGATACGGCGACGATACAGCCGAGTTGCAATCGGACCGCACCATTGGTTATTGGTTTTGTCGATCAACGGGCAACGCTCAAATCAACCTCGGCTTGAGCCCATTGCGTCGTGTCGCCGATAAGTTCCACGAGGCGTTTCAACTTGGTATTGGCCGTGGGTTCTCCAGGCAGTTCGCGGGTAGGTGCACTTCCCCACATCACTCTGGGCCCACCTCTGGTTGTGATCTCCAGCTTCCATCGCGGCTTACCACTATCAGGGTTCGGGTAAACGTAAACGCTCGATAGCTTCGAGAGCCCTTGAGCTCGAAGGGGTCCTAGAAATCGGCACAGCAATATCGCTTCTTGGATCTGGGGGTCGGCCAGGATCATCCCGACGTGTGGATATTCCGAGGCTCGAATATTCTGTGCGTAAATCAGCATAAAATTGGGAATATCGTCCTGCGAAAAATCTTTTGTAGGCAACAAGACCCCTTCGCCATCGATCGGTAGAAAACTCTCCTGGCTCAGAGCGCCCGTCTGACGATCGGTTTCAGGTTCGCAGTGCACCATAGCTAAGGGTTGGCGAAACTCGGCACTGATCATGATTTGACCGCCTGCCATACTGTGGACACGGTGCGTTTTTTTGATCCAGGGATGGCTATCGAAGGCTTTGGCAATTATCGCGCTGGTCTGGTCATCCAGCAGACTCATCCGCCCAAGTCCACTTGTTTGGTAAACCTCAGCAACCACATCCGATACGATTTCGTTTCTCAGCCACCCAGGTCGGTCGCTGATGTGGATATTTTCCTGCTTGATGGCATAGTAAGTCGTATCGAGAGCTTTCGCCCCGTAGAATCGCCACCCCAAATAGCCGGCAAGGAGCAAGGCCATGGGCCCTACCATGCTGAGTATCGCTGCTTTGGGGATCGTTTTGAACATGGTCTCCCACATTCCCTGTCGAGTTGTTTAAAAAAGGATCGGTCGAGCCTAACATTTTTCGATTCCCAAGACTATGCCAAACGGTGTTGATTTGCACAAGCTAGGTAGGCTAAACTCTTGAATCGACGCAATCTGGAACGATAAACGAGCGACATGACAAAGGGAGTTGGATCATGGCCGGAATCGCGATCTCTGAGTTGGCAAATCAAGTCCAGGGGGAATTGGTACTGGGCCAGTCCAATCCTAGCCGATCCGATGGCCAAGACGACTCACAAGGCCACTTGGCCGCGTTGCTTTTGATCGCAGCGGTCCCGTTGTCCCAAGCTCGCCCGGGCTGCATCACCTTGGTCGATGACATCAAGCATGCCGACAAGCTTGCTAGGACCCAAGCATCGGCAGTGATCACACCGGCACCGATTCCAGGCATCTCGATTCCACAAATCGTCGTCAAGAATCCGCATGAAGCTTTTACCGCCATCTGCAAGCGGTTCAAGCCTGCGGTGGTGTTGGACAGACCCCATGGGGTTCATCCGAGTGCAAGTATCCACCCGAGTGCTTCGGTCGATCGTGAGACATTCATCGACGCGGGAGTTTCCATCGATGCAGACTGTGTCGTGGGGGCTGGTTGTCATCTGCATCGAGGCGTGACTCTGATGCCAGGATGCAAGATAGGACGCGATTGCCAGCTGTTCCCTGGTGTAGTGCTTTATCCCGGCTGCGTCTTGGGGGATCGCGTTATCCTTCATGCCAATACCGTGATCGGTGCGCATGGGTTTGGGTACAAGCTTGTCAATGGCCAGCATCTTCCCGCCCCACAGTTGGGTTGGGTTGAAATCGAAAGCGATGTGGAAGTCGGTGCCAACACCACCATCGACCGGGGTACTTATGGTGCAACGCGTATTGGAGCAGGAACAAAAATCGATAACCTCGTTCAAATCGCACATAATTGCACCATCGGCAAGCACAACTTGATATGTTCTCAAGTAGGGATTGCTGGCAGTAGCAGCACTGGTGATTATGTGGTTCTGGCCGGCCAAGTCGGGCTGAAGGACCATATTCATGTAGGAGACCGCACGCAGATCGGAGCTCAATCCGGAGTTGCTGCCGATGTCGATCCGGATCAGATCCTTTTGGGCAGCCCGGCGGTTCCGATTTACCAACAAGCTCAAGTGTATGCGGTAATGAGCAGACTGCCCGAGATGCGCAAGGCGATCCGTCGCATGGAAACCCAACTAGGCAAGTTCAACGCTCCTGAATAGCCCAACCCCCAAAGCGTCGTAACACGGGCTTATCTAGCCCGTAGGGTGCTGTACTTAATGAAGCCAACTCCAAATCGTCGTAACACGGGCTTATCTAGCCCGTAGGGTGCTGTACTTAATGAAGCCAACTCCAAATCGTCGTAACACGGGCTTATCTAGCCCGTAGGACGGTTCACTTAATGAAACCCAACCCCGCCGGGGCAAAAGCCCCATTCTACGCGGGGGTTGGCAGCCCGTGGGTAGTCTTCCAGACGCAAACAGCCAGGACGATTGGGACAATCGCCCGACGGTTCGCAGCCAGGACGATTGGGACAATCGCCCGACGGTTCGCAGCCAGGACGCTTGGGACAATCGCCCGACGGTTAGCCCGTGGGACCTCTACTTAATGAAGCCCAACCCCCGCCGGGGCAAAAGCCCTATGTTATGCGGGGGGGCACCATCGTTGGGTTTCCTAAGGGCATTAGCATAGCCAATCGTAGATAAGGGAGATCCTTCGTTGTGCTCTTTTGAATCCTCCTCGATGGACTAGAATACCCAGAGCGTTCTCGTAAGTTAGCCTCAAAGCTCCTTATCCACCATCACCGAGGTTCTTCCATTGCGTTCTGAGCTTGGTCAAACGGCGACAAAAGCTGGACTTGCTTTCATCCTCATCACGGTCTTGATGGATGTGCTTTCCCTGGGTGTGGTCATTCCGATCACAGCCAAGTTGGTCAAGCAACTCGCAGGCAACGATTCGATCGATGCGGCAAGTTACGTCGGCTGGTTTGGAACCATTTGGGCTTTGATGCAGTTCTTTTCCTCCCCGCTCATGGGGGCTTTATCGGATCGATTTGGACGTCGACCGGTGTTGCTGTTGTCTGCTTTTGGGCTTGGGATCGATTACATCATCATGGCCTTAGCCCCCAATTTAACCTGGCTTTTTGTCGGTCGGATTTTGACGGGAATCACGGCCGCTAGTTTTTCGACGGCCAGTGCCTACATCGCCGATGTCACTCCACCGGAGAAACGCTCGGCGGCTTATGGGATTTACGGAGCAACCTTTGGACTAGGCTTCATCCTCGGACCAGCCTTAGGTGGGTACTTAGGCGATATCCATTTGCGTCTTCCGTTTTGGGTGGCGGCTGGACTGACGCTTGCCAACGCATGCTATGGATTTTTTGTGTTGCCTGAGTCGTTGCCTAAAGAGGTACGCAAGCCGTTTCGTTGGTCGCGCGCCAACCCGCAGGGCTCTCTGAAGCTCCTGCGGTCGGTTCCGGGACTATTGCCCATGGCCATCAGTCTGTTTACGTATCAATTGGCTCACTCTGTTTTTAGCAGTGTATTTGTGCTCTACACCGACACCCGGTTCCAATGGAGCCCAGGGCAGGTGGGACAAGCCCTAGCGATTGTCGGTATCCTGAACTTCATCGTCCAAGGGGCTTTGATTCGGCCGATGATGGGGATCTTGGGGGAGAGGCTGATGGTGTTCATCGGGCTACTTGGAGGAATCCTAGGGTTTATCGCTTATGGTGTTGTCGACACAGGATCATTGTTCATGGCATCTACGGTGATTTTTTGCACGATGGGGTTCTTTTCGGCAGCAATCCAAGGACTTATGTCCAAGCGGATGGATCCATCGACCCAAGGTCAATTGTCCGGTGCCAATAGCTCCTTAAATGGAATCGCGGGCATGATCGGACCGATTCTGTTTACCACAGTCTTTAAGACGACGATCGATCCAAAAGGTGGCTTGTATTTGCCAGGTGCTCCTTTCTTCCTGGCTGCTGGCGTGCTTGGCATCGGGCTAACGTGCGCGCTGATCGCAATCCCAAAACAGAGCGAAGCTTCCCAGGTGTAAGATGATGTCTTGGCAGGACTCCCCATCGAATCGACGACGGTTTCTATGGACCGGTGGTAGTTTAGCGGCTGGTTTTGCGCTAACCAATTCCTCAAAAACTCGCGCGCAGGATACCTTCGAGCCAACCGAATCGGCTAATAAGATTGGCTTTTTTGCCATTGGCGACACCCATTATTTCGCCAATGAAAAGTCGACCTCTGAGTTGATGGAATCGTCGGTTATCAACTGCCATGGTTTGATCGATACACTGAATAAGCTTCCTGGGACACAGATCCCCGAATCCATCGGTGGAGGTTCTGTGGGTCCTGTTCAAGGAGTTATCCATGCAGGCGATATCATCGACACCGGAGATAAGCGTGGCAAGACTCAGGAGTCGATGCAACAGCGCGAATGGGATGGCTTTGTAAGCGATTTTGGATTGACCGGGAGCGAAGGTAGACTCAAGTTCCCGGTGTATGAAGTCCATGGGAACCATGATAGCCCTGGAGGCGATGGACTGGCTATCGAGGGCCTCATCGAGCGTTCCAAGAAGCGCAATGTCTTGTCCAGATCCGCCAATGGTTTGCACTATTCATGGGACTGGGGACCTGTCCATTGCATCAACTTGGGCATCGTCGTAGGGCAAGAGCCCAAGATCCAGCAGAGGAGACGGTACAACCCCATGGACAGCCTCGATTTTCTCATTGGGGATCTACAGCAACATGCATCGGATTCTAGCAAGCCTGTTCTGATCACTCACCATGTCGATGTGGTTCGATACAGCAAAGCGTGCGATGGAACCGATGCTGCGAATCTTGGTATGGAATGGAACCCGTGTGATGTTCAAGCCTACTACGAGACGATAAGAAAGCATAACGTGCTGGCGGTGCTTTATGGTCATACGCACGTTCGGAATATCCTGCATTGGAATGGAACTCAGCAAAAAACCGATCAAGGAATCCCGCTTCTGAACATTGACAATTCAAGTCATTTCAGCGGTGGAAACCAAGCGTTCTTCTACATCGAAATCGATTCCAACGAGCTTAGAGTTCGAGAAGTTGCAACCAAGGATTCTTGGGCGACGCACTTTTGGACGCCAAGTTTTTGGCGATTCCCCATTCGCGAACCTAAAGCCTAAAAAACGAACGCTCATCAGCGATCATGGACGCTGATGGAAAGCCTAGCGGCCAAACGGGAAATTCGGCGACGTAAGCAAAGAAGGCGGGCAATCTCTAGGATTACCCGCCTTTCTTGAGGATTAAAACCCAGTGGATTTCAGCTGATCATATTACTCGTCCAACGCAACAACTTCGCTTCCATCACGTGTTACCAACGCGGTGAACACAGGGGTGGAGATGGTCGCGGGCAAGAAAACAACCGAGCCGTCTCCACGCAGGGCTTGAACACCGCTTCCGTGGAACGAGTAAGGGTTGTCTAGGTTGTAAATGTTCATCACAGCACAACCGGGAGCTTGTGGGTTGTTCCGGTCGATACCTGCCAATCCGCGTGGGTGTCGAGCCGTGTTCCAGTCGACATACGAGGAGTTCAGCGTGAAAGCTGGAACTGGGGTGGTCGTCCAAGTACCTTGGTAGGCCACACCGTTGAAATACAGACGCTGACGACCTGCGATCTCGATGAAGCAAAGGGTGTTGGAAAGACCATCGGTGACCGAAGCGAACTTACGCTTGGGATTGACAACGATTTCTGCATTTTCACCACCGGCATCGTTGGCTCCCAACATCGAGTTGTGAGTCGTGGTGGCTGGCAGACCAACGCAACTGGCCAAAGTGCTGTGCAATCCGCGTAGGGCAGCGTAATCAGTGCGAGGCAATAGTAATGCAACACCCGAGGGTAAAATCCCAGCTTGGTTGAAGTAGGGACCGTAATCGGACTGCGATTCAGGGGTTGATGGGCACAAAAAGGATGGAACAGGCGTGGTGGCCGCCGCAGCGACTTGTCCCAACGGTGCCGGTAGGTTCCGTGGATCGATCAAAGGCTTCTTCAGATCGAACAGTTGGAACGTCGTATTGCCTTCCATGAACGGTAGCATCAGTCCAAGAGGGGCAAAGCTTCTGCGAGCGTCAGGGTTCGCTGCAAAAAATGGATTGCCCTGAGCCGCATACGCATCGGTCAATCTGAACTGGGTGGCCCATGTAGGGACCCACTTGTTTGCAGACTCGTGATTGTGCATCGCCAATCCGATCTGCTTCATGTTGTTACCACAACTCATCCGTCTAGCTGCTTCCCGTGCAGCTTGAACTGCTGGTAGTAGCAATCCGACCAAAATTCCAATGATCGCAATCACCACCAACAGCTCGACTAGCGTGAAACCTGTTCGTCGAGCAGTTCGTTTCATTACCCACCTCCGAAAGAGAAAAAAAGACACATAAAAACGCGACAAGGGAGGAGCGTACTCCTTAGGAAATACTGTAAGATAGAAAAACTTGAGAGTCCACTAGACTAGATTCATTTTGCGGATAGTAGGTCAGAAATTTCGTCTTTTTTGGAAAATCATGATTTTGACGATCCGTCATAAATCGAAGGTTTTCAAGCTTAAATCCACGCGCCAAAGGAAACCAAGATGCAGGGAAACCGGAAACAATCGATGACTGCCCTAGGAATCGTAGCCCTGGGCTCAATTGCGCTGAGCACAAGCCTTTATAGTCAAGAAAAAGACCAAACCATCGGGACGGGAGTTCCGAGGTCAATTGGTCAAAGCGACTCCAGACCCTTTCGAGTTCCAGTGAAAATTGGTGGAAGCGGGCATCGGATCTCAGTGGGACAGGCCGACTCGGAGTTTCCGCTTGCGGTGGTCAAGGGCACCCCCTACGAGATGGGACATCACGTAGGGAGATTGTTCGCCAAAGAGATTCAGACGTTTGTACCCGCTGCCTTGGCAGGCATCACGCAGGAGCTTAAGGTCCTGCCTGGGATCCTCAACGAAGTTTGGGCTAGGACCAGTAGTTACGGGGACGACCGGCTAGAACAAGAGCTCGCCGGGCTTGCCGACGGGTCTGGAGTTCCCCTAAGCACGCTCCAGGCCCTCCATGCCGTTCCCCTGCTGATGCCTTATTCATGCAGCAGCATTGCGGCTTGGGGCCAAGCGACCGTTGATGGACATTTGTACCAAACGCGGAATCTCGATTGGAGCATGGAGGTCGGTGCCCATGAGTTCCCGATGATCGTGTTGTATATTCCAAACGAAGGCATCCCCCATGTCGTGCCATCCTTTGCCGGGATGATCGGAGCCCATACCGGAATGAATGCCAAAGGACTTGCGCTCAGCGAGATGGGGGATGCGTCGGGCAAAGAAGCGCCCTATCAAGTCCACGCACCTCACTTTACAGTTTACTTCCGTACGATGCTCTACGATGGAGATTCTCTGAGCAAAGCGTTATCGATTTTCAAAGCCCAACCAGCTACCAAGCGGTATCACTTTGTGTTTGGGGATGGACAGACCGACCAACGGGCGGTCAAGGTCCGGGCTCACTCGCCAGAACCTTCCGATAAGCAACTGCTGATTTGGAAGGATGCGGATCCCACCGACGAGTTTGCGCCCAATGTGCTTTCGTGCATCGTTTACAACGACGAAGGTAGAGGGGCGTTTCCAACCCTGCAAAAAGAACAGGGCAAGCTAGATGGACCGAAGCTGATCGAACTTGCCAACAAGATCCCGATCAAAGGAGGTAACGTTGAAAACGTTGTCTACGATGCCACTGCCCTGAGGATGTGGGTTTCCTATGCGAAATCAGGTAAGGAGGCTTATACCCGCCCCTATACCTACATTGATCTTCGAAAGATCGACGCAGATGCAGATGGCAAACCAGATCTACTTCAGTAGACAAGCTACGGGCTCTTCAGGTGACAACGAAAAAACCCTCGTCAAGGCGAGGGTTTCTTATCGTTTGTCCATTGCTAAGACAGCAGCTATTTCTTGCGTCGCCATTTGGCAATCGCGCTACCGATGCCTAGTAGACCGAACACAGCAACCGAAGAGGGTTCTGGAACTACGGTATTGTCTTCACTTTTCAGGGTGAAGGATATATCGAGGTTCGTACCTCCAATGATGTTTCCGGTTGGCCCAGATGTGTTGGGACTGAAGTTAAAGTGATCATAGTACAACCTATAAGTCCCGGAGGATATGTTGGTACCGTTGAGCGTGGTGGCAGAAGTCCCTGTATTGTCTTGGACGAGAACGCCTGAACCTACTTTTTCAAATCGGTAGGGTCTGATGTTGCCGGTGATCTGTGGTGCCTGTGCCTTGATTTCGTAGTCGAAGATACCGTTGATCGTAAATTCCCAGTAGGCACTATTAACCACCATCGGTTTAGTACCACCTACAAATCCGGAGGAGGGCACGAAATAGGCATGGGTTGTTGTGAAGAAATTGAAACCCTGACGCCTTACCGTCGTCTCCACTACGCCATCATTTCCAGCCGTACCAAAGTTGTACGAACCATCAATGAACTTGGTTCTCACGACGTTATCGTCTGGCGGACCGGCCAGAGGAACCGATGCGAATTGACCTTGTGAAGATCCAATATTCGACTGATCCGTGTAGTTTAGATACGCCTCTCCTGCGAATCCTCCAGCACGGTTTCCGCCAAGAACAGCGGAGATCGATGCACCATCGGCCAAATCAATTAACCCGACGAGTGCCAACAAAAACCCAAGTAATACACGCATTACATCGACTCCTTCCGATTCGCCAACCCGTCCCAAAATCCTTATTGGCGAAAAGGTGATAAACATTTCCCCAGGGACTTGAAGTCTCAAAGATACCCAGCTAGAGGGGGTTGTCAACAAGGGGGAGCGACTCACGCAACGAAAATCCCCCCAAGGAAGGGGGGAGTTTTTGAGCATGCTAGCATTTGCGAGACGGGTTTTGCGTTTGAGTCTGTAGAAATCCAGCTTGGCTAGCTCACCGAGATGCGATTTCTTCTGTGTCGGACCGCTCCTGCAATCGCGAGCAAGCCAAAGACAGCTAAGGAGCTTGGTTCTGGGACTACGGATGGATCCTCGGAATTGAGGGTGAAGAGGATATCGAGGTTGGTTCCACCGATAATGTTCCCAGTTGGCCCAGAAACGTTTGGGCTGAAATTTCTGTGATCGAAGTACAGCCGATAAGTCCCCGAGTTTACTTGTCCGGTCCTTGTCGTCTGGGCGGTGCCTACCGCGTCTTGGCTCAGGATGCTACCACCGACTTTTTCGAGACGGTAAGTGCGGATATTGCCCGTGATTTGCGGGGCTTGGGCATTGATCGTGTAGTCGAAAATGCCATTGATCGAAAACTCCCAGTAGGCGGTTTGCTGGACCATGGGTTCGACAACGGCGGCCGAGAAGTTTTGATCGAAAAACGACTGGGTCGTCGAATAAAAATTAAAGCCTTGTCTTCGGACTGTAGTTGCGATGTGACCAACCCGATTGGGCTCGGTGATGTTAAACTCACGAGAACCCGTGATGAAATTGGCGTAGACCTGGCCATCGTCGGGAGGTCCACCAAGTGGGTTGATCGAACCAAACGTTCCGCCGGAGGTTCCTGCCCCCGTCGCAGGTTTGTAGAACCCGAAGATTTCGCCAGGGCTACCACCAGCGCGATCCCCCCGGAGAACCGATGAAATGGTCGCTGCAGAAGCGGCCTGCACTAAGCTGGCAAACCCAAAAAAACAAACCAAGACAATTCTCATCCTATCGACTCCCTTCGACAGAGCACTTTGAATTAGCGCAAGATTCCGCTCAAGATCCTCTTGAACAAAGACCTCGCTCCGATCCTCACTCTCCATCGTAACATTTGCATATTCCAGTTGCAAGCTTAATCGGCAGGTTATTTGCAAGAAATTTGATAAAACCCAAAAATCAGCGGGTGACTAGACCAATCTGGTTGGCAAACTGCAGGGAAACGAAGTTCCCGAATTTGTCATTGAGAACTAAAATGACCGATAAGGTTCGTTCGAAAGCCGAACTGCGATCCTTTCAGTCACGCTTGCCCCCAAAAAGGGTTTTAGATCATGGACCAATTGCATTCTTATGCCCCGAACCACCCAATCGAGTCGCTCAAAAGACGGTGGTTTCTCAAACAATGCTCGGTAGGACTCGGTAGCATCGCCGCGACGGAGCTTCTGGCAAGCGAACTATCGGCCGACGGGCGTGACGGTCCTCTTGCCGGGAAAGAGCCACATTTTCCTGCAAAAGTCAAACGAGTGGTGTACATGTTCCAAGCCGGTGCACCGAGCCAACTGGAACTCTACGACCCGAAACCCGAGTTGGCCAAGCGAAACGGTCAGCTGCCTCCCCCGGAGCTTCTCAAAGGCTACCGAGCAGCCTTCATCAATCCCAACTCGGCACTGCTAGGGGGCAAATTTAATTTCGCCCCCAAAGGCCAATGCGGCATGGAGCTCAGCGAAGTCCTCCCGCACATCGGATCCATCGCCGACGACATTGTTCTGATCCGTTCGATGCAAACCGATGCGGTCAACCATGCTCCTGCCCAAATCATGATGAACACCGGCTCGCAGCAGTTTGGTCGACCAAGCCTCGGGAGCTGGACACTGTACGGACTGGGTTCCCAATCCAAAGATCTACCCGGCTTTGTGGTCTTAACCAGTGCCAAAGGAACCAGCGGAGGAGCTAGCAATTACGGGAGCGGCTTTCTGCCAACGACTTATGCAGGCATTCCCTTCCGAAGTACCGGTGATCCAGTGCTGTATCTATCGAACCCCAAAGGAATCGATGGCCAAGCCCAACGCGATACCATCGATGCGATCGCCAACCTCAACCGCTTGAATCTGGATCAAGTCGGGGACCCAGAGATTTCCTCGCGTATCCAATCCTACGAACTGGCTTCGAAACTTCAAACCAGCGCCCCGGAGCTGATGGACCTGAGTTCCGAATCGAAAGAAACGCTCGAGCTCTACGGAGTCAAGGACCCAAAAGAAGCTAGCTTTGCCCGAAACTGCTTGCTCGCACGAAGACTGCTTGAGCGTGGTGTTCGCTTCGTGCAATTGTTCCATGAAGTCTGGGATCAACACGGCGATTTGACCAACGGTGTGAAAAACAATGCCGCTGCCACCGACCGACCCAGCGCAGCGCTGGTCCAAGACCTCAAACGGCTCGGGATGTTCGAAGATACCTTGGTCATCTGGGGCGGTGAATTCGGACGCACTCCGATGGTCCAAGGTGGAAACGACGGACGAGACCATCACAACCGCGCTTTCAGCATCTGGATGGCCGGCGGCGGACTCAAGAAAGGATTCGTCTTGGGGAAGACCGACGACTTGGGCTTTAACGCCGTCGAAAACCCCGTCCATGTGCACGATCTCAATGCCACGATCTTGCACCTGCTAGGTTTCGATCACACCCGATTGACGTTCCGATTCCAAGGCCGCGACTATCGGCTCACGGATGTCCATGGTACCATCATCGAGCGGATTCTCGCTTAGTGGATTTTCGCAGAATCGGACTGGGCTGCCGCGCACTGCCGATACGCTTCGTAGAGCCCCACTCCAGCAGATACCGAAAGATTCAAACTGCGGACCGGGCCTGTCATCGGCAACCGGACGCATTGTGAAATCCTGTCCTGACGCACACTCGCAGGCAATCCGTTGGACTCGCTCCCAAAGACCAGCCAGTCCCCCACTTCGTACCGAACTTCGGTATGCAACTGCTCTGCGAATTTGGTGAAAAACCAAGTCCGCTGGGGGTGCATAAGCAGGAGCATCTGAGCCCAAGTATCGACGACTTGGATGTCCAGAAATTGCCAGTAGTCCAAACCCGCACGTTGGACGAGTTTCTCATCGAGCCGAAATCCCATCGGCCTTACAATCCAAAGCTTGGCGTCCAGAGCCACGCAGGATCGACCTATATTCCCAGTGTTCTGGGGGATTTCAGGCTGATACAAAACGATATTGAAGGAGGGTTTACCAAGAGCGATTTCAGTCATTGAGGCCACTAACTCACCAGCAAAATCGGTTACAATACATATCCTTCAGGCATTCCGATCAGAAGATACCATCGGAAGCCTTCCAACCGACAGTTCTAAGCATCCTAGTTCGATATGCCAATCCCAGTCACCTGCCCAGGTTGCCTTTCAAGATTCACCGTCAGCGATAAGTTCGCTGGAAAGCAGGGGCCTTGTCCAAAGTGCAAGCAGAAGATTACCGTTCCGGACAAATCGCAAGAAGTCGTCATCCATGCACCGGAGAACTATGGCCCCAAGGATGCTGCCGGTAAACCGGTCCTTAAGCCGATCAAACGGGTCGAGTTCACTCCCAATGGACTTCAAATCGTCGTTGCAATCTGCGTAGCTGCGGTTGCGATCATCGCTGCTCTGTGGGCCCGACTTGCCGGGATCACCCCTCCGACCTGGGCGCTAGCCCTGGTTGCTGCCGCACTGGCCTATCCGCTTTCCTCGATCGGATACACTTTTTTCAAAGACGACGAGCTTGGTGGGTACATCGGCAAAGAGAGATTGATGCGACTGGGGATCTGCGCCGGAGTCTTTGCCCTGACTTGGGCCGTCTACTGGTTGGTCGCCAAATATTTCGGCAACCGCGTGCTTGCCCAAGTCGACCTGCTACAGATGTCGATCCTCGTGGCGATCATGTTTGGACTTGGGGTTGCCGTCTCGATCGGCTGCTGCGAACTGGAAGTAGCCCAGTCGTTCTTCCACTACTCGATCTATTTCGTAGCCACCTTGCTCCTAGCACTCCTTGCAGGAGTCCAACTTGCAGAACCCTTTGCAACGAATCCCGACGATGCTTTGCTGGGAGTCCCCAAAGGCAGCCAAAAGGTCCTTCTGCCTCAACCTAATCTGCCCGCTAATCCACCCGCAAGCGCCCCCCAAGCCCCCTAGCGACTGTTGATTGGTTAGCCCGTCGACTACGCCTGTTTTGCTACGAATTCCTTTCGCTACGACATCCTCTCGGAGAAGATCCCCATGAAATGGCTAGTATCGTTGACCGTTGCCTGTTGCTTTGCATCTGGATTTGGCTTTGCTCAAGACGTTGATCCATGGCAAAAGAAAAAAGCCGATAGCTTTCGGCCCCTGTCCGACGCACAAAAAGCTGCGATTGAAAACGCAGTTCCAGCCCAAGCCGTCGCGACCCCAAAGAAAGAACGCCGAATCCTGATGTTCTACCGATGCGAAGGGTTCATCCACGGTTCGATCCCCTACGGCAATTTTGCTGTCGAGTCGATGGCCAAAAAGACCAAGGCTTTCACCGTGGACTTAGCCGATACCTACGACGTGTTCACTCCAGAGAATCTAGCCAAATACGACCTGATTCTGCTGAACAATACCACCCACATGCAGTTTCAAACCCCGGCCCAACAAAACGCCTTTCTTGATTTCATCATGAACGGCAAAGGCTTGGCAGGCTTCCACGCTGCCAGCGATAACTTTGGCAGACACCCCGATTGTCGCGCAATCGTCGGCGGTGAGTTCGCAGGACACCCATGGAACGCCGGCGGAACCTGGGCCTTCAAACTCAATGACCCCGATCACGTGCTCAATAAAGCCTTCGAAGGAAAAGGGTTCTGGCACACCGACGAAATCTATCAGTACAACCCAGAAACCTACGTCGGTACCAAAACACTCAGAGTCCTGGTCAGTCTCGATATGAAGCAAGATGCCGTCAGCAAGCTGATCAACGACGGGCCTCGCGAAGTCCCCGTCAGTTGGTTGCGCACGGCCGGCAAAGGACGCGTCTTCTACACCAATTTCGGACACCGCGAAGACACCTTCTCCAAACCGATGATCCTACGCCACATGCTCGATGGTATCCAATATGCCCTAGGGGACTTGGATGCCGATGCAACTCCAACCGATCAAGCAGGCGCAAAACCTATGGCCCTTGCTCCCGATAAAACCAACTAGATCGGACTGATCGGACTGATCGGACTGATCGGACTGCAAATTGCCGGCTTGTGTAGAAAATTCTTCAACAAGCCATCAGGTCACAAGGTACGTTCCTTCGAGGCTCACTGCGCCTCGATGCGTTCGAATCTTTCCTTGGCACTTGTGATCCTGCAAAATGCTTCCTCGGCTGCGATCCCAGATAGCTCATTGTGTCCGGCTCGTTCCGGACGCTGGGCCGTTATGGCCCGCGTCGACTCTGCAGCTTGGGTCGCTGATTCTGAGCCTGCTGGTGCTTGCCTCTGGATGCAAGACGTTAACCTTGCCAGCCATCAATCCAAATGGTGGAACCATCTTCTCGGGTCAGTCGACCACCCTGGTCTCACCCCACGGTGCCAACAACGGGTATCCGGCCCAAGGTCCAGCGTACCAGACTCCTCCGGAGCCCAAAAAGTGCATGCACGGAGTTCCCACCGCAGGAGATGGTAAATCCGGACACCAGTGCAAGCTTTGCCAAGGTGGCCAGATGACCGCCGATGCAGCCCGAGCCCGATGCGGGGAACTGCTCCTGACCCCGACCAAACTGGTCGCGCCCGTGGGTGGCGAAGTGATCTTGCTGGCTGGGATCTGCGGCAAAGATGGTCTATTGGTCACTGGTGAACCGATCGAGTGGATGCTATCTCCCGAAAGCGTCGGTCAAATCATCGATGTTGGGGACGACAACCAAAGCCAAAAGCAACACCTTTTCAAGAAGCACCAAACCAAAAACGACATCGGCAAACTCGACGTCGACTTTGCACGTGGTCGCACAAGTACCGAACCTGGTAAGATCACCAGAGGTACATCTTGTACCGATGACGACCTGCCCATCCGAAAAGGACAAACCTGGCTGAGCCTATCGAGCCCCAGCGAAGGGGTCTCGAAAGTGACGGTCATGGCCCCCAGCAGCGACGCTTGGGATAAACGCCGCCAGACCGCGACGATCTACTGGGTGGATGCTCGATGGGAGTTCCCGCAACCACAGCAAACACAAAGCGGTCAGCCAATCACGTTAGTGACCAAAGTCAACAAGGCCGATGGGATCGTACCCGCAGAAGGCTGGATCGTCCGCTATCGATCGCTCAATCCCGAAGTGGCTCGGTTCCTGCCTCAATACGGCGAAGTCTTCGAGAAGTACGTCGATCGCAATGGCAATGCGGTCGTCGAAGTGGTCAACATGCTCCAACCCAATACCTTATCCAAAGCCAATGCGTCGGCGCTGATCGAAGTGGAAGTCGTACGACCTGGGCAACCCTCCGAGAACATGCCGGAACTGCCTTTGGGTCGCGGCAGTGTCCAAGTCACATGGACTTCGGCAGACATTAATCTTCGCGTAACTGGTCCAGAGGTGGCTGTCCCGGCCCAGCCGCTGGCTTATGCCGCGACGTTGGAAAACGACGGATATGCCCAAGCCGAAAACGTCGTACTGACAGCGGCAGTACCCAATGGGATGAATATCCAAAGCGTCACTCCGCAGCCGACCAGGCGGACCGGAAACAGCATGTCCTGGGATGTCGGTTCGTTGGGACCAAGGCAAGCGCTCGATGTGCAAATCATCACCGAAGCGACCAGCGAAATGGACGCTCGCGTGGTATTCGAAGCCACCGGTGCACCGGGGATCCAAAAGAATGCCGTCGTCTCCACGTTGGTACAAAAACCACAAGTCACACTGAGCATCAATCCGGATCCGACCAACACCCAAGTTGCCGTTGGGGATTTGGCTTCGTTCAATATGAAGCTTACCAACACCGGCAATCAGACCGTTACTGATTTGGTGGTCTTCCTTGAAGCCGGTGCGGGGCTTGTGCATGCTCGAGATGGAGCTCGCGAAGTCTCCCGAGCCGTTGGGTATCTTGCTCCTGGCCAATCGGTGGATCTGTCGGCTCAATTCCTAGCCGAGCGAGAGGGTGAACTGACGGTCAAAGCGACCGCTCGCACAGCCAATCAAATCCTGACCGGTTCTGCAGCCACCATCCGGGCGCTCCCAGGCACCCAGCGAGTGCCCCAGGTCGAACTTGAGATGCGAACCAGCACGGGTGCCAATCCGGTTGCTGTCGGCACGGCCACTTCGGTGCAGCTATTGGTTCGCAACACCGGACCGGTGGCGGTTCGCAACATGATTGTTACGGTCAAGTACGATCCAGCCTTGACCCCGACGGGTGCTTCGGCGGGCTTTGAACCACTTTATGCCAATCAGATACTTAGGTGGCGTCTACCGGAGTTGCCTGTTGGAACGACGACCGACTACCAAGTCAATTTCAGTGGAGGCCAAGCTTCCGCGGATGCTCAGGTTGTCGGAACCGTCGATTCAGAGGATCGAGCCATACGGATCATGAAGAATGTGGGGATACCGATTGTTCAGACCGGGTTGCCATCGGCGGGAGTTCCAACCAATCCTCAACCGGCCAACCCTCCACCGACGCTTCCACCGACGACACCTTCGACGGGTATCCCGGCAGCCCCGGCATCGGACTTGTTGGTTTCGATTGAGCCAGTGAGTCGGGCGGCCAGGCTCAACGATCAATCCGACTACATCATTACTGTCAGAAATGCATCGGTGATTAATCAGCAGCAAGTGGTATTGATGTTGCAAGTACCCGACGGTTTGCAGGTCACGGATGTGCGTGGTCCGGCAGCATCGAGTTATCAATTTGACGAAGCAGGGAGGGCCCTGACGATGGACCCTATCCAAACGCTCAGGCCGCAGGATCAAGTTTCCTATAGGGTGGTCTTTTTGCATCGGCTTGTGGGTGAGGGCAAGCTCACGGCGGTTGTTAAATCAGGCAATGCGCCCGATCCTGTGAGTTCGGCTTCGACGATCATCACCTTAGGGCCATCGGAATAAGAACCCATACGGCAATTGCAGCCAGGGGCAAGCGAAGCGCCGCTCTGGTGCCAATTGTTCTCCTTGCACCTGCTGCCACCCTCACCCCCCAACCCCCTCTTCCGCCAGCGTGCGAGGGGGAGCTTGGTAGTGAGTTCGCTAGCGGTTATCGAGGATTGAAAGATTCGCTAGTTCGTAATCGATCTGCTAGCGCAGATCGATAAGGATTGGGATTTTTACTTCTCCCTTCCAACTTCCCCCTTCCAACTTCCTCTTTGCTCCCCTTCGCCCCCGGGCTTTGGCGGGGGAGAAGGGGCGGGGGGGATGAGGGGTCCTGCGCGCTGGGCTGTTTGGCTCACGCCTCACCCCCCAACCCCCTCTCCCGCCAGCGGGCGAGGGGGAACTTGGTAGTGAGTTCGCTAGCGGTTGTCGAGGATAGAAAGATTTGCTAGTTCGTTTTATAGTTGCTTACGCATCCCGATTCGGATTGATTGAGTTTCTTACTCCTTACTACTCCTCTTCCGCCTTGCTTGATGCGCAAAGCCTAAAGCACCAAGCCCAAAAATGGTTATCGAGGTCGGTTCGGGGACCTGTCCGCTGGATTCGAGTCGTTTACCCAAAGCTGCACTCGATAGGAGTTTCCTGTCCGGAGTCATACCCTAAGAATGGACCTTCGGCATCAAAGTCGCTGATTTCTCAAAAATCAGTGCGACTGACTGGTTTTGCCTTGGAGAGTCCATCGGGTCGCAAGGCGATAGCCCGGGCACACCGAAGTGCTCCGTCTGAAGGCCGATTTCTCCGAAACTCTCCCGATTTTAACGGACGCTCCGAAAAGCCTCGGATATTCTGTCTGTTCTGACAAAACAGACCCTGCTTGCTTTACCGACGTAAGAACTGACCTAGACTGAATTCAGTGCTTTATGATGGTTTTGTATTAGGAAAGTTGATGGGTTTGTCTCCACCGACCATGGCGGAGCCTTGCAATAGAAGGGTGAGTGATTTCGTGGGTTTAGGGCGTTTGGGATGATCGGCGGTGTGTTTGCCCGAAATGTGGGGTTGTCCACGGTCCTCAAGCTTGCTGCTTTCGTGCTGCAGTTTGCGATGCTTCCGGTTTTGGTCCGTGCATTGGGGGCCCATGAGTACGGTGTCTGGGTAGCGATGCAGTCGTTGGTGGTTTGGGTCTCGCTTCTTGAATTTGGTCTGAGCAAGGGGCTTCGAAACAAGTTGATTGAGTCTCTGGGGGAGAAGAAGCATGAATTAGCGAGGAGCTACATCTCGTCATGTTTTCTTGGGCAATTGCTGTTGTGGAGCTTTGTTTGCTTGCTTTTGTATTTGGTATTGTTGTTTGGTGAGTTTCCTTGGGCTCGATGGATGAAGAGCCAAGGGGATGACCACCAGATCGCCATTGGGTTGTTTCTCAGTTTCGTTTCCTTTGCATTGATGCAGCTCTTTGGTGTGACCAACGCAATTTTGTATGCCAAGCATTGGAATGCGGCGACTGCATTGGTTGGCTTTTTCAGTTCGGTTGGTTTGTTTGTGGTTGTGTACTTGTCGGATCGGTATGATTTTCACGTATCGATTCCCAAATTGGCGTTTGCAAATCTGTTCTTGTTCGGCTTGGGCTATGCGATTCAGTCGGTGTATCTTGCGAAGGTGTTTCCGGAGCTAGTGCCGACTTGGCGATTGTTCCGTTGGGGGCATTTCCAGGAAGTGATTCGCAGTGGCAGTCGGTTTCTGCTGATCGAGATCACTTACATTGTTATTTTCGTCATGGATCGTTGGATCGTGCTTCAAATCCTCGGCCCTGGTGCTGTGACCGAGTATGACATCCTGCTTCGGTTATCTTCGATCGTGACGACTGGTTATGCGTTGTTTATCGGACCGACTTGGGCGCTTTCCGGGACGGCTTGGGCCAAGCAAGACTCCGCGATGATGACCAAGCTGTGGAGGATCGTGTCGGGGTTGATGATCCCATTTGCGAGTGTAGCCGTGGCGATTGGATTCCTGATGAATCCATTGATACATCTTTGGGTTGACGCGTCGATCAACGTGCCGATACTTGCCCGAGTTTCGATGGTGTTCTATTCATGGGTGGTTATTTGGGGAGCAGGTTACGCAAGCTTGCTCAATGGGATTGGTCGAGTGCGCGAGCAGATGCTCTGTTCGGTCATGGCCTGTTTGATGAACATTCCGTTGTCGATTTATCTGTGCCGGATGCAAGGCGTGGGGATAGCCGGAGTGCTCATAGCCAGCACATTGTCTCTTTCCATGTTTGCATTGGTTGCACCTTTTGTGTGGCGTGATTGCCGCAGGAGTTGCAAGGCGATTGCATGAGAGTCAGCACCGTCATTCCTGTCTATAACCGCCAGGATTTGATCCGTCATGCGATCGAGTCTGCGCAAATGCAGGGGCTCGACGATCATGAAATCGTCGTGATCGATAACTGCAGCACCGACTCGACTTGGTCTGTTATCCAGGAGATGGCTGCAACGGATCATCGCATCCGAAGCATAAAGAACGATCGGAACGTAGGGCCTGTTCGAAACTGGCGATTGGGGATCGAAGCGGCCCGAGGTGAGTATTGCCATTTGCTGTTTTCGGATGATTGGATCGAGCCGGATTTTCTCAAAGAATGTTTGGCGGTGATGGATTCCGATACGGCCTTTGTGTTGACGGGTCATACGATGTGGGGGCCAGAGGGCCCTTATGAGTTTTCCACCTTTGAATCCAACGCGGTGATATCCAGGGATGAATTTTTGGATGCGGGGGTTTTTTTGAATCCCAAGCAGATTCAGTTGATCACGCCGCTGAGCGCATTGTTTCGTCGACGGGATATGCTCGATGGGCTTGTGGACACCATACCCAATCCCTTTGGAATCGACTTTGCCGGCCACGGAGCCGGTCCAGATCAATTGTTATTTCTGTTGACGGCGATAAGGTATCCTTTGGTGCGGTGCGTGAACCGTCATTTGGTGGCCATGCGATATCATCCTGGATCGATCACGGTGGCTGCCAAGGATTTGAGTTTACCTAGGGAGTGGACCCGCTGGTATTTCGTGCAGAACCACTGGCCGGAAGTTCTTCCCAGATACCGTTCAATGCTCTGGGTCCGAGGAGCCAAGAATAAGGCTTGTAGGCTCATTGGCGAGCATGTTCAGACCCAGGTCGCAGGGCGTCCGAGCATGGTGATGGCTGTGAGCTTCACCTGGCGTTGGATGTGGCAGCGTATTTTTGCTCGATGGACGCTCCGGCGGAAATGAAAAGTGGATCGCGGTAAGATAGCCGATCGAGTGTTGGCAGGATCACAAAGTTGATCGGTTTTTCAGCGGCTGATAGAATAAAACTGTTCACCATCAGCAAAAGACTTATGACTTACGCACGTAATCTTCATAGGGTTTCAGGGAGGTAGCGATGAATCCATCGATTCGCAGCGAGCAGGGTTATCCATCGATCTCCTTGCCGACAACGATTCGGGCCAAGAATGCTGCCACGCAACAGCATCGAAGTTGGGAGCACGAGGGGATTGGGCTTTTATTTCGACTCAGCAATTTGGTTCCCTTTCTGGTGACCTTGAGCATGGTGATTCCAGTAGCCTTGATCGGAACTTTTCGATTGGGTGAACTTCTGGTTCTAGCATTGTATCCGTTCTATTTTCGTCCCATCCTTAAGGCGCTTCGCAACAAAGAGGTGTTCTTTCTGATTTGTTTGGGAGTCCTTTGGCTTGCTTCGCAACTCCTGAGTGATCTCTATAATGCCACCACGATGCGGAACTACCTCAGGGGGTTAGGGAGCATCGTCTTGACCATGACGACATTTCTTTTCTTTTGCGGATTGTATTACCGAGATTATCGGAACCATTTAGGAGCTCTGTTGGGGGCTTGCGCCGGAGGAATACTCAGTGCAAGTTTGCTCTATCGATTTGATGGGAGCAATCAAGGTTACATCGATAATCTTTGGGATTTCTATGTTTCGGGTTGGGCGCATCCTGCTTTTGCGCTGTTTGCCTTCTTGATGTATCGAAGCCACCCATGGTTGGTTTTCCCAGTGGGTATCGCTTATGGGATTTTCGCGAACATGTACGGAGGCCGATCCGACGGTCTGGTGGTTTTGCTCAGTACGGTGTTTTTCTTTTATTTATGGATCAAATTATCCAAGAGCACTAAAGAGTTTAAGTTTTCGATACGTTCGGGTTTCTTGATCAGCGGAGTATTGCTGATCCCCTTGTTCTTGCTTTATGTCAATTACGCTCAGAGCGGGATGTTGGGCAAGGCGGCCAAGACGCAAATCGATTTGGCGAAGAATCCTTACAATCCCATCGAGGTATTGTTGTTGGCTCGCAACGAGTCGGTGATCGCTTTGGATGCGATTTACGAGAAGCCGATTCTGGGGCATGGCTCATGGGCCAATCCCAGCCATTTGCGTCGGTTGTATTTGTTGAAGATGCGAGAGATTTACGGAGCTGCCGCGCCGAAGCGATTGATCCAAGACATATTGCCGGTCCACTCGGTTCTTCTAGGAGCGTGGGTCTTCAGCGGATTGGCCGGTTTTGTATTCTGGGTTTATGTGATTATTCGTACCTACCAACTCTCGAACCGATTGCTCATGATCGGATCGCTTCCGATGATCGCCATCGCGGTGGTATATCTGCCTTACTTTTCCTGGCACGTGATGTTTTCTCCGAATGCTTTTGCAAGATTTTCTTGGCCCATGAGCATGGCCTTTCTGATTTTCGCAAATGACTACTTTACACGAGCAAGAACCGATCGATCCCGATGAGTTCGGCTGGAAAAATACTATTCGTCGCGTTTGGCGAACTGAGCAAGACCGGTTGCCTGAGGGCTTACCATCTGACGCTCGAGCTGCGCCGTTTGGGTTGGGATGCGCAGATCGCCGTTCCCGATACGGACTCGAATCGTCAATCGCCTGAAAGCCAGATCGCTAAGCCTTATTTCTTTGATCCGGCCGCAGTCAAATTCCGGTCCTCGGTGGGTGCGATCCTCAAAGAGTTCGGGCCGGATTTTGTGCACATGCTCAATCCGAAGGAGAAAGCATTTTTGCTCGCTTCGACGTTCCCAAAAACGCGCTTCGTTTTTGACTGGGAAGACTGGACGACCTTCATGGACAAACCCGGTCCTGTGCGATGGTACAAGTCCTGGAGGGATCGTTGGTTGGTACGGCGAGCGGATCTGGTCATCTCGGTCAGTCAGTGGCTATCGCAGTACATCCTTGAGCATTTTGGCCGCGATTCTCTCTATCTACCTTATGCATGCCTTGAACGTCAATTCCCTGCACCGACCCACCGGCTTGAGCAACCTATCGCCATTGGGATGGGAAGTATGCATGCTGGTTGGGACCACGATTTATTAGTCGAAGCGGCTGGTGTTTTAAAAAACCGCGATCAAGAATGTTTGATTCGCTGGATTGGTTCTGGTCCCGAATTGGAGTTGTGTCGCCGACGGGCAGTGCAGCTTGGGCTCCGGAAATTTCAGTTTCCTGGCTATCTGGATTGGGATCTTATGCTGTCGGAGCTCAGAGAAGCGCATTGTTTGGTGTTCCCGATCAGGAACAAGCCCCTGAATTTGGCTAGGTGCCCGTTCAAGTGCTTCCAGTTCGCTCAAGCCGGTAGGCCTGTGATCGCTTCGGATGTCGGAGAGGTTCGAGCGATCTTGGGAGACAAGGCGATTTATGTCGAGCCGACTCCTGAAGGCCTTGCCGATGCGATTCTAAACATCATGCAGCAGCCCAGAAGGCCTGATGTGGATTATGATTTGTCGAACCACCGATGGGAGCATCGGGCTGAGTCGCTTTCCGTACGGTTGCTAGGTCGTCGTGCTCAATTGGGTTCGAAGCGTGGCTGAGAGACGCTCATCCAAGTTGATTGTGCATTGCATTTCCTCAACCAGGCTTGATCGCGGTGGGCCTTCGCTTTCCGCAACGCAGTTGCTCCAGAGCCATCGTCAGGCGGGTCAAGAGGGCTGGTTGGTATGTCCCGATCATGACTACGAATCCCAGGGTCACGCTCCGGTTGAGACGGTTTGCATGCCATCGACTGAAAGTTTGATTGCAACGGTACCTCGGAGTAAAATTCGCGCTTTCCATCTTCATGGAATATGGGATCTGTTTCTTCACGACGCGGTATCTGTGGCAAGAAAGCATGGGATCCCTTACGTGATCTCGCCTCGGGGGATGCTCGAGCCATGGGCTTTGAGCCAGAGGAAATGGAAGAAGCGTTTGGCTTGGTGGCTTTATCAACGCAACGACCTTCAGCGAGCTGCGCTTCTGGTGGCAACGGCAACGAGCGAGGCAGACCAGTTCCAACGCTTGGGCTTGGTCAACCCATCGGTGGTTGTGCCAAACGGTGTGCCACTTCCCGCCGAAGACTTCGATTCCATCGGTCGCCCATCTTCCGATTCCGCCGGGGTGAAGACAGCGTTATTTTTAAGTCGAATTCATCCCAAGAAGGGCTTGTTGATGTTGGCCGACGCTTGGGCTCGAGTGCGTCCTGAAGGCTGGCGGATGTTGGTCGTGGGTCCGGACCAAGATGGTCACCTGCTAGAGGTTCAGCGTCGCGCAGAGGAGCTTGGACTAACCTCCACCTGGGAGTTTCGCGATGCGGTATACGGCCCAGACAAGCGACGTATATTCCTCGAAGCGGATCTTTTTGTCTTACCTACGTTTAGCGAAAATTTCGGAATCGCGATCGCCGAAGCTCTCGCTTATGGATTGCCGGTGATCACGACCGATCAAGCACCTTGGGAAGGGCTTATCGAGCACCGATGCGGTTGGCGAGTCCGAGCGGATGTTCTAGGGATTTCCGAGGCATTATCGCAAGCTACTGCGTTAACTCGCGCGGATCTTCAGACGATGGGGCAGCGGGGTTCGCAATGGGTGCGCAACGAGTTTTCTTGGCCTACCATCGCTCGACGCATGATCGAGGCTTACGATACCTATGTTCCGTGATCTTCGATCGGCAGGGTCTTTGGACCTTTCCAAATACAAAAACGAAGCGTCCTTGAGAGACAAACTGCGACGGTTCCTGTGGTCGTTTGTTCAAGCAACCTTGTTTCGATTCAGTCCTCAAAGGGCGTTTGCATGGCGTCGAATGCTGCTGGGTATTTTTGGTGCCAAGCTGAGTTCTACCAGTTACATCTATCCATCGACGCGAATCTGGGATCCAAGGATGCTGGAGGTTGGCCAGCACAGTGCGATTGGACCTGGGGTCGAAGTTTACACGGTGGATCGAATCGTCGTCGGCGATCACTGTACGGTCAGCATGCAAGCCTTCCTGTGTACCGGTAGCCACGATATTTCGCACCCTAGGATGCGTTTGACGCACGCTCCGATTGTCTTGGAGAATGGGTCTTGGATCTGCGCAAGGGCCTTTGTTGGACCGGGCGTACGGGTGGGCGAAGGTGCCGTGGTTGCAGCTTGTGCGGTTGTTTCGAAAGATGTTCCCGCCTGGACGATCGTTGCGGGCAATCCAGCCCAGTTCAAAAAGGTTCGGCAAGTACAGTTGGATGAATCATGATCTCGGTACTGATTCGCACGCTCAACGAAGAAGTCAATCTCCCGCATTGTTTAGCGGGACTGACCTGGTGTGACGACATTGTTGTCTTGGATTCAGGCAGTACTGACAAGACCGTCGAGATCGCCCAGCGAGCCGGTTGCCGAGTTTTGCGTCAGACTTTCGAAAATGAATCGGCGCAACTGAATTGGGCTGGCAGCCAAATCCAGTACAAGCATCCTTGGGTGTATTTTTCGGATGCCGACGAAGTGATCCCAGAGGAACTGAAATTGGAGTTGCTGAGGATCGCTGCTGAGGATGGGTCTGGTTGCGCGGCGTATCGTTTGCGGTACAAGAATTTCTTTATGGATCGTTGGATTAAGCACTGTGGGATTTATCCGGTGTGGGTGTTGCGGTTTTACAAGCCACAAAGCGTCGGGTGGGAGAGGATTGTCAATTGCACACCTGTAGTTGAAGGGATCATCGGAAATCTCGAAAGCCATTTTCACCACTTCAGTTTCCGTAAGGGGCTGGCGGCTTGGGTGGACAAGCACAACCAGTACTCGACCAAAGAAGCGATCGAATCGCTTCGGAGTCTCAGGGGACGATCGATCCCTTGGCGTGATTTATTTCAGTTCTCCAATCCATCGGCCCGACGGCTGGCTCTCAAAGAGCTCTCGTTTCGGATGCCATGTCGCAGCTTTTTGCGGTTCGTGTACATGTACTTTTTTAGGCTAGGTTTTCTCGACGGTGTTCCAGGATACCATTATTGCAAACTCCTTGCGATTTATGAGTATTTGATCGCTATGAAAGTTCGCGAGTTACGAAATCAAGACCCAATCGGAGAGTCTGTTGATCGCTAAGAGCCAAGACGCAGTGGGACAAAAAAGATGGCTTTGGATCGCTCTGATCCTGCCGTTGGTATCCCTTGCGCCTTTGTTGTACATGCAGTGTCGCTTGCTGTTGCTTAAGCCCCATCTACAGTTTTTTCCATTGGCACTTGCAGCATCGATTTATTTTCTTAACGAACCGAAGGCCGAGGGTGCTTCGGTTCGGCTTGGTGGTACCAGAGACTGGGCGTTTTTCAGTTGGCTTGCTACGATCGTCGTTTGCTTGCTGGCTCTGTATTTAGGTAGTCCTTGGCTTGCGCATCTGTGCGCGATTCTGCTGACGGCCAGTTGGGCGATTGTGGCAAGACCCTCATTGAGTTTACTGAGAATCGTTGGCGTTATTGGCTTGCTGCTGGTCACTTTGCCGCCACCTTTTGGTTGGGACAAGTTTCTCATAGGCGGGCTACAAGCGGTCTCATCGTTTGCTTGCAGTCGGTTGATGGATCTGACTCAGATCCTGCACGTGCGACGAGGGAATATCATCGAGATTGCCAGCAAGCCGCTGTTTGTCGAGGAGGCTTGCAGCGGTGTGGACAGTCAGTATGCGCTGATGGCTGTGGCGGGGGTTTTGCTGCTGTTAGGGCGTGCGGGGTTTTGGGTGAGTTTCCTGACGATCATCACGGTTCCGATATGGGCCATTTTGGGCAATCTGCTTCGTATCTATTTGATTGTTGTGGGTTTGGAGTGGTTTGATGTGGATCTTTCTCAGGGTACAGTTCATACCTTGCTGGGCTTATCGGTTTTCATCTTCACGGCTTGGGTGCACTGGAGTTCCGTTCAGTTGCTAAACTATTGCCAATTGCGATGGTTTTCTGGCGGTGGGTCAAGTTCTCGAGTCGACAACGAGGCGATTTCAGGTCCTCCATTGCAGCAGCTTGGGGAGGGTCCAAGAGCAGCACCTACCAGTCTTGTGCATCCGGCGTGGATGGCTCTGCCGCTTGGTTTGTTTTTGTTTTTCCCGGAGAGTCTTCAAGCGGTGATCGACTACCATGCTCGGCCTGATCTTCCTAGCATCAGTCTTGAGGATTCTGAGCGGTTTCCTGGAGCGGGTGCATTGAAGGTTACCGACGGGATTCAAATGATCGGATTTCAGACAGCGTTTCGGGATCGCGACGATATGTTAGGGCAACACTCCCGTATTTGGGAATTGCAAAGTGGTAGCGGGCGAATGACGGTCTGTTTGGATTTTCCGTTCCGAGGTTGGCATCCGCTATGGGAGTGTTATATCAACTCGGGTTGGCAGAGAGTCCGATCGGACTTGATCGACGCTTCGACTGGGGCCTTCTTTGAAACCGTGTTGAAGAACGATTTGGGGGATTTTGCGATTTTGCATTTCTCGCTCTTCGATGAAGAGGGTCAGGCTTACCAGTACTCAGGATCGACGGAGTTTCGGAAACAGGCTCAGCGATGGACAAGTACGCTGTTTAAACGCCAGCGGCCGGGGGATCGCATCGATGAGCCGTTGACGTTTCAGTTTCAGCAGATCGCCTACACCGGTTCCGTACCTGACCAAGAGCAACTGAATCAGCTTCGAGTTGTCTTTCAAAAAAATCGTGTTCAGATTTTGTCGCAATCGGCGGTAGCCTTGCAGAAAATCAAAGGGCAGGGAATCGATGCAACACGATAGCTACCTTCCGGAGTCTCCAGAAACCTACTGGCGTTGGGGGATACCTTCGCTGGTTCTTGCGGTCGTTACGATTGCCTGCATGGGATTGAGCCAATGGATCGTGGAGCCTCGGGTTGCTGGTCAATACACACGGATCGTGACCGAGGCACTCGATCGCCAACAGACCACGATCGCTTCGCTTCGGCGAGCCGATCTAGCGTCTCAGCGTTTGATGGTGCTAGCTCCTGAGGATGCTCGCCAAAGGCGTTTGCATGCCGAGTTATGTTTCAAAATCGCGTTGGAGTCCGATCGGTTGCAGAGCGAGCCCTCGATGTCCCTGGGGTACCGAAATCGGGGAATCGATTCGTTGCGAAGCGCAACACGCATGGGTGGCCCAGATGCGCTTTGGGCAAAGAGGTGGTTGCTTGGCGAGGAATTGCTCCGCAGTCGGCAAGCGGCCAGCCTGGATGAGCAGAGTGCAAGCCGACTGCTTGATAATCTTGAAGAGATCTCTATCGAGGACCATTCTGGGGTTCTAGAGCTCTATGCAGGAGCACTCAATATTCAGCAAGGTCATCGAATGGGTCCAGATTTCGATGCGGATTCCAGAGACGGCAAGCTGCGTGATGGGGTCAGGCAGCTCGAATCATTCCTCAACAAACAGAGTAGGGATGCTGACACCAAGTTGGATTTTCTCATCGCGAAAGCTTGGTTGGCTGAGGGGTTAGCCAGTTTGGATCCTGAGCAAGCCACCGCGCTTGCCAGAGACGCCGTGGTCACCGAAGCAGCCCAGTTGCAGAGTCTCGAAGCCGAGCCATCTCCAAGTCGCCGCATTGAAGCGATCGATGCTCTTTCTCGTTGCTTGCTGTTGGTTTCTGGAAGTGAGGAATCGGCGAATTCCGTCCTCAGTCGTTTTGACCAAGTTGCCGAGCAAGATAGGAACTTGCTCAGGCATGTAGTGGTGTCAAGTTATTTGCGAGGATTGGTGTCACGAGCCAACGTTCCAGAGAGTGCATTTGGCGAGTGCAGTGTAGGGGGTGTTTTGACGGCGGCCCTTCGAGTCGGCCCTGAGCATCCTGAACTGGCCGCGTTGATAGATGCGATTCTGCAGGATCCACCCGAGTCGTTAGGATCGCTTTCGGGGCTACTTACGCTTGGGGATCCAAACAACCAGGACCGTTTTCTGGCGAAACTGGATTGGATCCGACGCACGCTCGGGGGCATCAAAGGTTCCCTTGACGATGCTTCGGAACTTTCGCCAAAGTGGGAAGACCGGGAGAGAGATTTGGCCATTGGGCTTATGGCTTATTGGATTGGCGCAGTGCGAAGACGTCCTGTGGAATGGGAGAGAATCGCGCCGATACTAGCTAAGATGCTTGAGGCCTATCCCACGAGTGGCGACTTGAGGCTAGGCAGGGCGATCGTGGCAAGCACGCTTGGTCGCTGGGAGATTGCCAAAGAGGATTTGGAGGTGGTTTCCAAAAGCAATCCAGGTAACGAATTTATTGAGAACTTGCTTATTAAGGCCCGTGAAAACGACAAGTCTATGGTTGGTGGAGAATCCAGATGAAAGCGGTGATACTTGCAGGCGGCTTGGGAACCAGGATCTCTGAGGAAACTCACTTGAAGCCAAAACCGATGATCGAGATCGGAGGGCGACCGATCCTATGGCACATCATGAAGATCTACTCGGCGTACGGCATCCACGATTTCATCGTTTGTGCTGGTTACAAAGGCTATATCATTAAAGAGTACTTTTCCAACTACTTTCTGCACATGTCGGATGTGACGTTTGACATGGCAAGCAATACCGTGGAGGTTCATCACCGCAAGGCGGAGCCATGGCGAGTGACGGTGGTTGACACCGGGGATGAGACGATGACAGGCGGGCGGCTCAAGCGAGTTGCACCTTACTTGCAAGACGGTACGTTTTGCATGACCTATGGCGATGGGGTAGCTGACATCAACGTGGGAAAATTGATCGAGTTTCATTGCAGCAGTAAGGCGAAGGCCACGTTGACGGCGGTACAGCCTCCGGGTCGCTACGGAGCACTTTCGTTCTGCAAAGAGGATCCGGACTTGATTACGGACTTTCAGGAAAAGCCGGTCGGCGACGGGGCTTGGGTCAACGGTGGTTTCTTTGTGCTTGAGCCATCGGTGATCGACTTTATTGAGCAAGGTGATGCGACAGTATGGGAGCAAGGGCCGTTGTCCAAGCTGGCGCGGAGTGGGGAGTTGTCGGCCTACAGGCACCATGGATTCTGGCTTCCGATGGACACGTTGCGCGATCGCAACGAGTTGCAGAAGTTATGGGAGTCGGGCAATGCACCTTGGAAAATGTGGGAGGTATAAGCCTGCGATGTTTCACGATCTGTTTTTAGGTAAGAAAGTATTCCTGACGGGCCATACGGGATTCAAAGGGTGTTGGTTAGCGACGTGGTTGGTTTCACTGGGTGCGAAAGTTTGCGGCTATGCACTTAGCCCAGAGCCGCACGAGTTGTTGTACAGGCAACTCGATCTGAAGTCTCGACTGGACCAAGAGGTGTTTGGTGACATCCGAGATCCCCAGAGATTGAAAGCTGCGATGGTATCGTTTGAGCCCGACTATGTATTCCACCTAGCGGCACAACCGTTGGTACGAGCATCTTATGTGAAGCCCAGAGAGACGTTTGAGATCAACGTGATGGGCACAGTCAACGTGCTTGAATCGCTTGTGGGAAGCAGCAAGCCTTGCTCGGTGGTGGTTGTGACCACCGATAAATGTTATGAAAATAAAGAGTGGTTGCATGCATATCGAGAAGAGGATCCTTTGGGGGGATATGACCCTTACAGTGCATCGAAGGGATGCGCTGAGCTAGTCACGTCGGCTTATAGACGTTCCTTTTTTAATCTTGAAAAATCGCAAGTTCGAATTTCCAGTGCCAGAGCGGGGAATGTCATCGGCGGGGGGGATTGGGCGTTGGATCGTATCGTGCCCGATGTGATGCGAAGCGTGTTTGCCAATGAGCCCGTCGCGGTGCGCAACAAGCGATCGACGCGGCCTTGGCAACATGTCTTGGAGCCGCTTTCGGGGTATTTGGCGTTAGCCGCCCATTTGAGCCAGCCGAAGTTGACAGAGTATTCTGAAAGCCTGCTAGCTTCGGCATTTAACTTTGGGCCAGAGCTTGAGGGGAATCGCAGTGTAGTCGAGCTTGTCGAGCAGTTGCTGGTCCATACCGGTGGCAGCTGGATCGATGCTTCGGTGCCCAACGAGCCTCATGAGGCATCCAAACTGAATCTTTCGATCGACAAAGCGTATCATATCCTTGGCTGGAAGCCGACTTGGTCGTTTGCTCGCTCGGTGGAGCAAACGGCACTGTGGTATAGGAATGTTCAAGACGGCATGGATTCGGTGCTAGCGACCCGGCAGTGCCTCGAGCGATACCTTCAAGATGCCAAGCAGATGGCTCAGCCGTGGGCTCTCGATCGACGGGCCAGCGAGCGATAAGTTGACAAGCACGCGGGTGATGAGGTTGGATTTTACCTGCCCCTAGGCTTTTTGGAACCAGGACGATGGACACACAAGAACTTCGCGACGAGATATCTAGGTTGGTGCGGGAGTATTCTCGCAGGCAGCATCGAAGCAATCGATCTGGCGATGATTCCGATCGGGCGGAATTCATTCCTGGGAAGACACCAGTTCCGTATGCGGGCCGGGTGTTTGACGAGGACGAAGTCGAAGCGGCGGTTGGTAGTGTTCTGGATTTCTGGTTGACTCTTGGTCCAGAAGGAGAGCGTCTAGAACGCGGGTTGGCTGAGTTTCTGGGAGTAAGAAATTCTCTGCTAGTGAATTCAGGTTCGAGCGCTAATCTGGTCGCGATGTCTGCCTTGACGAGCCCCAAGTTGCCCAAGCAGCGGCGAGTGATGCCTGGGGATGAAGTCATCACAGTTGCAGCGGGCTTTCCCACCACGGTTGCACCGATCATTCAATGCGGAGCCACGGCAGTCTTTATCGACGCTGACCCAGTGACTGGCAATCCAAAGTGCCACCAGCTCGAAGATGCTTATTGCAGCGGCAAGACCAAGGCCGTGATGATGGCCCATGCCCTGGGGAACCCATTCGACCTAAAGACCACCTTGGAGTTTTGCCGCCAGCATGATCTGTGGCTCATCGAAGACAATTGTGATGCGCTGGGGTGCCGATACACGTTAAGCGAGGCAACCCAGTACACCGGTAGTTGGGGTGATCTTTCCACGCAGAGTTTTTACCCTCCCCATCATTTGACGATGGGCGAAGGGGGAGCGGTCAACGTGGTCAAGCAAGCGGCATTGAAAGTGATTGTCGAGAGTTTTCGGGACTGGGGACGGGATTGTTGGTGTGCATCGGGCAAGGACAACACGTGCAACAAGAGATTCGGATGGCAGCTAGGTGAATTGCCCCAGGGGTATGACCACAAGTACATCTACAGCCATTTGGGTTACAACCTCAAGCCTCTGGATATTCAGGCTGCCATCGGAACTCGGCAACTGGAGAAACTACCCCGGTTTATTGAAGCACGCAAAAGCAACTGGCAGAAGCTCAGAAAGGGATTGGCGGATTTTGAAGACCTGCTCGAGTTTTCCCTTCCGACCCATGCGACTAGCTGGAATCCCGACGGAGATTTTTCATGGGATTCAAGCGGTTGTAGGACAGATTGCTCGTGGTTTGGATTCAAGATTTCCGTCAAGCCCCAAGCAGGATTCACCAGGACACAGTTGGCTAAGCACTTGGATGAACATCTCATTGGAAATCGGATGCTCTTTGGTGGTAATTTGCTCAGGCAACCTGCTTTCACGACGCTACGTCGGGAGAATCCTGCTTCGATACGCGTTGTCGGAGACCTTGCAGGGGCCGATCGGATCATGAACGACACGCTTTTTATTGGGACGTATCCGGGCCTCTCTCAAGAGATGATCGACTATACGATCAGTACCATCGCGGATTTCTGTCGCGGTTGATGCTGCTGAACGCCAAAATTGGTTCCTTAGTCAACAGGTTTTTTCGAATGAATGTTTTGATCACCGGTGGATGTGGTTTCCTGGGTAGCAATGTGGCTGCCAGCTACCTTCAGGAAGGTGCGCGAGTGGTTGTCATCGATAAAATGCTCAAGAATGGTTCTTGGGAAAACTTGCGATGGCTACAAGCGCAAACTGCAGGCCAAGGGAACTTGGAATTCTGCCAAGGGGATGTCTCTGAAATTGAACTCGTCGAGGATGTATTTCAAAGGTTTGGGCCGTTTGACTATATCTGCCATTTGGCTGGGCAAGTCGCAATGACTACATCGCTTGCCGATCCGATTGCAGATTTTCGCACCAATGCGCTCGGGACGATCCATTTGCTCGAAACGGCCAGGAAAAGGTCACCGGATACTTTCTTAGCCTTCAGCTCGACCAACAAGGTCTACGGCGATCTTAAGTCGCTGGAGTATGGAGAGACGGCCACGCGTTATTACTTACCCAGTTATCCTTGTGGGATCGATGAATCGATGCCATTGGATTTTGCTTCACCCTATGGATGCTCGAAAGGATCTGCCGATCAATACGTGCGGGATTGGTACAGGAATTTCGGGCTCAAAACCGTCGTCTTTCGTCATTCCTCAATCTATGGTGGCAGGCAGTATGCGACGGTTGACCAAGGATGGGTGGGTTGGTTTACACTCAAAGCCGTCGAGCAGAAGGCGTGTCGATCCAACGCAGTAGCCATCGAGCCCTTTACCATTTCTGGGACAGGTAAGCAGGTGCGGGATGTTTTGCACAGCAAAGATCTGATCGGTCTGTATCGCAAGGCGTATGTGCACCGGGATGCTTGTGCAGGTGAAGTCTTTAACATCGGAGGGGGGCTCGAAAATAGCATGAGTTTGATCGAGCTTTTCGAGAGCCTGTCGCAATTGCTGGGGATCGACGAGGGTTTGGAATATCAAAGGCAACCAAGGCGTCAAAGCGATCAGGATTATTTCGTGGCCGATATCTCTAAAGCGAAAAGGCTGCTCGATTGGAGTCCCCAAGTCACCTCGAAAGAGGGGCTATCTCAGATGATCCAGTGGGTAGAGCACTTATGAAAGTATCGATCATTACAGCCGTCTACAATCGAGTCGATACGTTGACCGATACGATTGAATCGGTACTAAGTCAGACCTATCCCGACATCGAGTATATTCTGATCGACGGGATGTCCAGCGATGGGACTCATCAGATCGTCCAGCGGTATCAGGACAGGATTGATCAATCGATTCGCGAGAAGGATCGAGGAATTTACGATGCGCTCAACAAAGGGATACGATTGGCCCAAGGAGACATCGTCGGCTTGCTCCATGCAGATGATTTTTTTACCGGTCCGCATGTGATCCAACGTATCGTCCAAGAGTTCTCAAAGGAACCCGGTACCATGGGGACTTATGGAGATCTCAATTACGTCGACAGCAAGCACACAGGCCAAACGATTCGAAGGTGGATTGCCCAGGATTATCAGTTGCCTAAGTTTCGATGGGGTTGGATGCCCCCTCATCCGACGGTTTACTTGCGACGGGAATGCTATCAAAAACACGGATTGTTTCGAGACGATTTTAGGTTTGCAGCCGACTATGAATTGCTTGTCAGGATGATGGTTTTTCACCGTGTGCCGATGCGTTACATTCCAGAGACGCTTGTTAACATGCGGGTCGGCGGTCTGAGCAATGCGTCGCTGTCGAATCGGCTCAAGGCCAATCGCGAGGATGCCCAGGCGTGGGTGGTTAATGGCATGCGGGTACCTTTTGGGTTGCGGTGGCTCAAGCCGCTTCGGAAGCTGGGGCAGTATTTTTGAAGAGATCTTCAAAATACCTTGATTTTTGTTTGGGGGAGTCTTGGGAAGCAGTGTAGGGGGGCAGTGGATATGGCCGATTCGAGTAGACATTGTATCGGTGTTTCCATAAGATTGGGCATCGTCGAGGAATTGCTGTCATTAGCATGAGTGCGTCAAGAGCCCAGGTGGTTGATACTACCGCAAGTCGAGGATAGTCGAGTCGATGGACAAGCCTAATTTGCAGTATGGTTTCGACGATGCGAGTTCGATAGGCAGAGCCTCCGGGGTTCCGGACGAGCCGCCGATTCCGAACATCGATTTTTACGGTGCGCTCTGGCGTCGTAAATCGGTAATTGTATTGCTGTCGGTTCTTGGAGCCGGGATCGCTAGTTTGCTCTACACCCAAGTGACCCCGGTGTATGCTTCGGTAATGAAGTTGATGCTGTTTGTGCAAGCTCCTCCGAGCGTGATCAATGGCGAGGTAGTCCCCCAACCGGTTTCCTTGGAAAAGCACCGGGTTTTGCTCTCTGGGCAGACGGTCTTGGCCGAGGCGATTCGCAACGGACAATTGGACAAGTTGCCGACGTTTCAGGGGGCAGATTCCCCGATCAGTGATTTGCGGAAGATGCTGACGATCTCCCCGGTGGGTAAGGATCTGACTTCGGATGCATTGGAGATTGAGTGTGAGGGGAAGATCAAGGAGGATTTGCCTGGCATCCTCAATCAAGTGGTTGCGTCTTATATCTCTGCGATAGAAAAGGATTCCGAGATTTCCGGCAAGGAGTCGGTCGAGTTGATTGAACGGCTTCAACGCTCCTTGGTCGATGACCAGAAGGTTGATCAGGACCGGTACTATCAGTTGCTCAAGGAGTTGAATCTGACGGCGGAGAATGACAAGGGTCGTTGGGTGAACCCTTATGTGTCGGAGATTGAAAAGTTGCGTTTGGAGCGAGATGAAATTTTGCAAGAGTTTCGCGATGCGGACCAGCAGCTTCAGCAGATTCAAGTTGCGATGGATCCCCAGAGCAAGCGGGATGACTTGCTCAGGCTTGCGGTGATCGAGGGCCGCAAGTACTTCAATTTGGACAAGCAAGACCGAGGATTGGACTTTCTCAATGGCATGTCTGAGGAGGATAGGCTCAGGCTCATGCGATACGAGCAGCGCATGGAAGCGGCTAACGCGGACGTTGTAGCGATGGATTCGGAGCGTGTCGAAGCTCAGGCGCGTTATGGAGCCAAGCACCCTCAGGTTGAGTTTGTTGAGGGCAAGTACCAAGCGGCCGTGGCCACAAGGAACCGCTTGAATCAAGAGCTTGAAACCCTTCGAGGTTTTCTAAGGCGTGAGCAAGAGATCGAGAAAAAAGGGGATGCGATTTCTGGACCCGGTGGGATTCGCAATGAGATGGTCGAGTCGGTTGCCGAGTCGCTTTCGAAGGAGGTTCGTACTCGTGACAGCGATATTCTTCAAATCTATGCGGCTGCGATGTCCAATAAGCGGGATCGTGCCAAGTACAATTTGGATCGAATTGCGGAGGATATCACGGAACTGACCAACAAATCGACGGTTATCGCAGGAGACATTACCGAGTTGAATATGCTGCGTGACCAAATCGAAGATCGCAGAAACACCGTCGGTCAAATACTAGAAAAACTCTCGGCGATGCGAGCGATGTCGAATTCGTATTCATCGACGCGAGTAAAGATCATTGACGAAGCCTCTTATCCGCTCCAAGTGTTTCCCAAGCTATGGAAGTTCCTTTTGGCTGGGCTAACTTTAGGAGGATTGCTTGGCTGCGGCCTTGCGGTCCTGATCGACCATTCGGATTTGGCTTACCGTACGCCGATCGACATCCAGGAGAACCTCAATACACCGGTCTTATGCAAGATCCCAAGGATTAAAAAGTCCAAGGTTCCGGAGGGATTTTCTGGATCGCCGATGTTGGTTGCTACCCATCAGCCCAATTCGTCGGTATCTGAATCGTTCCGAGCGGCCCGCACCTCGCTTCTGTTTACCGCAGCCCAAAACGGTGGCAAGGTTTTCATGTTCACCAGTCCATCACCCGGCGATGGCAAATCGACAACCATCGCAAACTTGGCCATCTCTTTGGCCCAGACCAACAAGCGGGTCTGTTTGGTCGATGCCGACTACCGTAGGCCTCGGGTCCAGCAGAATTTCGGCGTACAATTCGAACCCGGTGGAATGCAGTATCTGGAGGGTCAGTGCAGTTTGGACGATGCCATAAGACCTTGCGAGTTTCAGAACAATTTGTGGTTGATCACCACGGGTGGACGCCCCAAGAATCCAGGAGAACTCGTTGCCTCCCACACCTTCAACGAATTTATCAGTGAGCTAAGGACTCGATTCGATTTCATTTTGATCGACTCCCCACCTGTGATCCCGGTTGCCGACGCTACCTCCATTTGCAGCCTTGTCGATGGGATTATCATGGTATTGCGAATTCGTCGCGGAGTGGTCTTGTCGGCTCATAAAGCAAAGAGTCGTTTAAGTATGGTCAATGGGAATTTGATCGGCGTCATTGTTAATGGAATGGATGAGAATCTCTATTACAATGAGTACGGTACCTACTACCGAGGTTCCTACTACCATGGTCATTCCTACAAGAAGTATTACGACAAGAAGTACTCGGATTATTCAGATCGAGTGCGCAAAGACGACCGAGCGGCTAGCTAAGGTCTCATTTCCCCGACTAACTTCTTTCTTTAAAAAAGACTGGGTTGATCGGGTTGTTGGGTTCTGCAGGGATTGCCCACTTAACCCATTGAACAAACACAGGCGCGTGCGGTGCAGCGAGAGATGATATGGACTGGAAGATAGGTTTAATCTTTTTGGGGCTTGGCGTCCTGCTCCATCTCCCGACTGCACAATGGGCCTTGCACTGGGATTCTTTTAGCTGGATTGGGATCGAGCTATTGCTTTGGGGTTTAGCTCCCATCGCTTTGGTGTGCGCAGGAGCTCGCAATTTCAATCCATCTGCACGCGGGGAATCTCATCGGGCGACAATATCCTCGATCTACCCCTGTTTGCTCATTGCGTTTGCCTCTCTTTTGTGGGGGATATATTCTGGCACCGCAGGTTGGATTTTGCGTGGCATCAGCATCGCAGTGAGTTGTTTTCTTGTACTGTTATTGAATTCAACGAATCAGCGACTGTATCAAATGGTCGCTCTTGGGATGTTGGCGCCCGTGTCGACTTGGACCTTTGCCCATCAGATTCACTGGGTCGGGCAAAAGCTTGCAACAGCCTTGGCGGGATCCGTTTTGGATTTACGCAAGGTTTATCACTTCTACAAGGGTAATGTGATCGGCTTAGTCAGTACCGATTTTCTTGAGAACCAGCAGTGCTCGGGGGTCAGGCTTTTTGGAACGTCCTTGTTGTTGGTTTTGACACTGGGTTTTTTAAGTGGTTATTCCTGGTTTCGGATGGTTTATCTGACGACCGTTGCATTGTTTTGGATTGTGGTTTGGAACGCGATGCGGATCGCTTATTGCGTATGGATGCAAGATGGCCAATCCACGCTGATCCAGCACAATTTCGTGCTCTACGACGTGGTTTGTCTGCTTGGGATTTTGTTTTTCACTTGGAGTGCGGATCAGTTTTACTCCGCATTGTCGTACAAGGAAAAGGATTCCGATAAAGAGTCCGAGAAGCAGGATGCGGCCTTGGCCGATTCTGCTTTAGGAAATGTTTCGACTGGACCCACCTCAAACGCATCGTTGCTTGGGCTAGTGCTCAGCGGCGTTGCGATCGCGGGAATCGTCGGGTTGGGTGGATGGCAGCTCTATCGTTGGTTTGGGTTAACTAATGGCGGTTCAAGGACGCTCAGCAGTGAACAAGTCGACCAGATCCTCGATGGCCTGGAGTTTAAGACATCCCTAAAGGATGGGTGGGTGATTTCGAGAACTCAAGGTGCCGCAGAGGGATTTGCTCCGATCTTTAGGCCTTTTGCCCGATGGCCCCACGAGCAGTGGGAACTTACCAACGAGCGGTTGAAAGGCTCGGCGATGAAGCTTCGCGTCGACGGCTTGTGGACCGATGCGATAGCGCCGCAGTGGTTATGGCAATGGTATGGCTGGAAGACGGGGGCAAGTACCCTGCCAGAGAGCACTGGCCCGAATCAGGATGCTGTGGCCTTTGGCATGTCTCGGAGCATTGTTGAAGAGGGTTATGTCATTACGAAACGACTGTATCTGCCGGATCCCTCGGATTCTCGATCCCGTTATGTGCAGGTTTCCTTGGTGCAGGAATCGGTTCGGCCCATAGCGGATCCGCAGCAGAGCCTTCAGCGGGACTTGTTCCCTGCGTTATACGATGAGATTCAAGGCGGATTTAACGCATCGCACAGCACGGGGCAAGCAGGTATCGAGGCACCTTGAGCATGTTAAGGTTTCTTGCTGAGTTACCTGTTCTGATCATCGCATGGTTGTCCGATGCGCTTGAGATCGCACTTAGATTCCTAGGGCGAATATTTCGATTTGGCGATCAAGAGGAGTCCGAGCAGAGCACCGGCTTTTCTGGACGGATCAGACGTGCCATCGGCCAATGCTTTTGGTTCCTGGCTCGTCTGATCACTTATCCGTTTGCCGGTTTTTTCTTCCGCGGCAGACGTTTCTGGATGTTCCTCGGTAGCATTCCGTTCTTTGTTGCTTGGTTGGGTATTTTTGGGCTTTTGCTTGCGGTTGTCTTGAATCATGAGCGTATTCTTAATCGGTATCTATCGAGGGCTCAGAATGCTTACACCAAGCAACTAGGTACGCTGGGGGCCCGATATTCCCTTCGTTGGATCGACGATCAAGATTACGCGAATGCTGACCGTAAGTTCCTGTATTCGCTTGTGGAAATCCAAGCGGGCCAGAACGATGCCGGCGAGCGGGTTTTGGAGCAACTATCTCCGGAGGATTCCGCAGGGCTTGGGATCGCCCATTTCTGGAGGGCGGGCAAGTGTGCCGCAGAGCTCGATGCTGAATCGATCGATGGTCCGGCAAGGCAAGAGGCACTCAAGCGATTTCGGTGGCATTTGTCTCATGCATCGGGGGTCCGCCCGGCACAGATCGCAGTCTTGGAAGCCATGGATGCTTATTGGGATGGAAAGCCTGAGCAAGCCCAATCCAAGTATCGCGAAGTATGGCAAGCCGATCCACTTCAAAGCGTCGGTTATGCCTCTTTGCTCAAGCGTCTTGGCAATCAGCAAGAGAGTGTGCAGGTTCTCCAGGAAGGTGCCCAGCGTGTTGCGTCCGTGTTGCGCACCGACCCGTGGAATCGAACGATTCGATACCAACTTGCCAGTATCTTGGAAGCAAAAGAGGACTGGGGTAGGGCAGAGCAGATTTTTATGGAGGGGGTTCAAATCCATCGAGACGCCGAAGCCTCGGTCGCTTATCGCAATTTCCTGGATCGTCGCACCAGTGCGGGATTAAAGGACCCCAATGCGTTTCGCGAGCAGGCTTATTGCCTCGTGAGGCTCTTGAGGACCCAAGGAGCAACGCCCAGTACTTTGGATGTTGCTTCGAGGACATTCCTTCGTTCCGACCTGGAAGTCGCCGGCTTGCAACGTGAACTGAACCAATGGCTCGTCGAAGGGTTGGATTTACCCATCGTCCATTTGTGCTTAGCCGTTTGTAAAGTGATCGTCAACGAGGTGGATTCGGGAGTATGGCATGTTGAGCAAGCCACTAGGTATGATTCGAGTATGCAAAACCTAGTGGTGCCGATTTGCGATCATTTGATACTCAGAGCCTCCGAGAATCGACCTTTGCAGAAGCGACTCGACGATTGGAAGTTGGCTTTAGAACAGAAGTCACAGAAACAGGTTGTTCCTTGATTCAAGGGCTCTTCAGGAAGAGCGGGCGTACGGAATCACTGGCCCAAACACGACAGGTTTTTGCCACAACAATTCCGGATTCCCCATTTTTTTCAGGGTGGAAATGGGGTTGAGTTGGCGACTCTCGAATTGCTAAACTTTCGGGATGACTCGTATCGATCGCTATTTGATCGTTCTTTTTGTTCGTGTGTTTCTGGTGTGCTTTCTGACGCTTGCCGGATTGTTGATCGTTGCGCAGATTTTTACGAATCTCGACGAGCTGATTGAGTACGGTCGGATACGGGGTAGTTTGCCTTTGGCACTGGCCGAGTACTTTGGGCCGGTTCTGCTTACGATCTTTGATCGGACTTGTGCACTCACAGCGTTGCTGTCGCTGTTGTTCGTTGTGGCTTGGCTTTATCGAACCAACGAATGGACCGCCATGTTGGCCGCGGGGGTCAGCAAAGCGAGGGTGATCCGGCCGTTGCTGTTTGTTTGCCTAATCGTGATTTTCGCAAGCGCGATTTCACGCGAGCTTTGGATTCCCAAATATAGCCACATCCTGACTCGAAAGCCGCAGGATCTCCAAGGTGTTGAGAGGGTCTTGCCCATACGCCCTACCGAAGACAGTCAGTATGGATTGTTGATCGCTGGCAAGAGTATCGCTAGTACTTCGCAGACCATTCGCAACCCGGTGTTCGTTTTATTTGGACCTGCATCGAGTGTCGTGGGGCAGATTCAAGCCGAATCGGCGCTTTATCAGGAGGCTAGCGAGAGTCTGCCCGCAGGGTATTTGGTCCAAGGGCTTGGTCAAGCCAAGTTTCTTCAGCAGCCATCGTTGGTCGTCGAGGGATTGGATTATCTAAGGCTCCCGACTGACACTCCTGGTTTGAAACCAGATGAGTGTTTTATTCCCAGTAGCGTTGAATTCGACATGCTTCGAGGGAGCACCGCCAAGCAGTTCGCTTCGACGTCGGATCTGATATGGCGTGCTAGGAATCAGGGAGATTACTATGGAGATGATCTTCAGATGCTGATTCATCAGCGATTTATGCAGCCGTTTTCGGATGCGACGCAGCTTCTTTTGGGGCTTCCCCTGGTGCTCACGAGTCGGCGCAGGAACGTCGTCCAATTGACGATTGCCTGTCTGCTAACTTTTGGCGTCTTCTTTGGGATTTCGGTTTCCTTGTCGATGCTCAGCGGTTCAAGTTCCTGGTTGACTCCAACCGTAGCAACTTGGATTCCTCTAATGCTCTTTGCCCCGTATGCCTACGCAAAAACTCGTCAGGCATTGATGGAATAAGCCCTCCTAGGACGCGTGGCATCGGAGGGCTAAGCGGATCAAACGTCGCATAGCAAGACGGCTTGTTTGAGACCTTCGTAGGCGTCCCTGGTAGGGATGAATTCTTGACCCACGTAGCCTTGGTAGCCGAGCCGGTGAAGTTTCCGCATGATGGGTGGGAAATTGATCTCTTGCTCATCATCTAGTTCGTTTCTCCCTGGGCAACCGGCCACATGGACATGTCCGATGATATCGATGTGTTCATCCAAACGCCGCATGACATCTCCATGCATGATTTGGACGTGGTAGACGTCAAAGAGCATCTTGACGCGCTCTGATCCGACGGTTCGAACGATCTGGGCAACCAGATCGATGTCGTCCCCTTGGTACCCAGGATGCCCCTTCATGGGGTGAGTCCCGTCGCGGGTGTTGAGGTGCTCTAAGCAAATCGTGACTTTGGATTTCTCTGCCAGTCCTGCGAGTTTTTTGAGACCTTCTACGCAATTGGCGATGCATTCTTCGCGGGAGATCTCGCCGCTAGTAGGGTCCTCTGCGTCCCTCCACTTGTATCCGGTAAAGGCGATGACGTTCGGGAAGCCAGCGGTCGCGGTATCGGTGATCGCCTTGGTCATGCAATCGATCACCTGGCCGTGATAAGCTTTGTTGTTGAGCCCTTTGACAAAGGGTGCTCCAGGCATCCCGTTGGGGGCCAAAGCGCACGAGATACCGTGCTTCTTAAGGGTATCCCAGTCTTCAAACGGTACAATTTCAACCGCGTCGCAACCGAGTTCCTTGGTGACTTCGCAGAGCCTGTCCATCGTCCACAGGTCGCCACAAGCTTGGTAACACCATCCAACGATAGATTGACGAATATTTTTCTTCAGTGACAGCATGGCTCTTCCGTTTGAGGGTAGTATAGGGGACGGCGATTGCAGATTGCTCGGGTACATAGGGCACCGACGATTATTATTCACATGCACGATGAATTCGCCAGGACCCAAGCTGGATCTTAAGGGGTAAACCAAGTCACCGGGAGCTTACTATGCTGACGATTTTTGGGCCAAATGATTCGTCTGGGCTTTTGAGTGCTCGACGCAGGATTCTAAAAGCAGGCTGCGCCGGACTCTTTGGGATCGGCCTTCCGGAAATTCTCAGGTTGGAAGCCCAAGGTCGGCCGATTGATCAGGATCCCGCCGGGCAGGCGACGTCCGAGCAAAATGCGCCTAAGCTACCTGCCAAGTGCAAGTCGGTGATTTTGCTCTTCCTTTTCGGAGGGCCGAGTCAACTCGAAACGTTTGACATGAAGCCCGACGCACCAGAGAAAATTCGAGGGCCCTATCGTCCTATTCCATCGAAGAACCCTGATCTTCGCATTTGTGAGCATTTACCGCTCATGGCCGGACTTGCCGACACTTACTCAGTGATTAGGACCATGTCGCACACCTTCAACGATCATAGTGGAGGGGCTCATTATCTTCAGACCGGCAAACGATGGCACGTGCCCATCGGGGGTGGATTTGCTCCGACTCCCCGCGACTGGCCTTCGATGGGATCCATCGTTGAGTATTTCGATCAACAGCAGTTGGGACTCACGCGTGAACTGCCTTCGTATATGGTAGTCCCTAATTCCCTCGGACGTTTACAAGAAGACGGTCAGTATCCACGACCAGGCGAGCATGCTGGATGGCTGGGCCAGCGCTACAATCCATTAACGACCCGAATCGATAAAAAAAGTAAAGACGATAATCCATACTGGCGTGTGTGTTCCGATGATGAGCTCAACTATCGGATTTCAGGATTGGACACCAGGGACGAAATCGTTTTGGATCGCGCTCAATCCAGACAGTCTCTGCTAGCCCAACTGAACCGTCAAATGCGCAAACTTGAGCAGGATCAACAGTCCGATTTGGATGTCTTCCGACAGCGAGCCTATGCTTTGGCAACGTCCAACGCAGCAAGAAATGCCTTGGATATACGTCAGGAGTCCAGCGCGATACGAGACCGCTATGGTAGGCACCTGTTTGGTCAATCGACTCTCATGGCTAGGCGACTGATCGAATCGGGGATTCGATTCGTCACGGTTCAATACGATTGTGTCGATGGATACAGCTGGGACTCCCATCGCAATAGCGATGATGTCGGCAAGCATCTATTGCCAACATTCGATCAAGCTTGCTCGGCACTGTTGACCGATCTAAAGGAACGAGGAATGCTCGATGAGACGCTTGTAATCGCCATGGGTGAAATGGGCCGAACCCCCACCGCCAACGCGCAATGGGGACGTGACCACTGGAGCACGTTGTTCCCTGCTGTGATTGCTGGTGGAGGAGTGCTTGGTGGGAATCTGATCGGAAAATCCGACAAGGATGCTGCTTATCCTATCGAGAGACCTGTATCCCCAGAAGATCTTGCAGCCACGGTCTATCATGCACTGGGAATAGATCCAGAAATGAGGGTGCTGGATTTTCAGAATCGCCCAACACCGATCGTCGATGGTGGACGACCTGTGTTGGAGCTATGGGGCTAGCGAGCTTGCGAATTTAGATCTGCTCGCTGGCTTGCTGAGCGATCATCCAGTCGCGTACCGCATCGGAAGTCGCAACCTTTTGACGCTGCTTGCGGTCAAACCCTCGCTGGCTTACACCGATGTATTTTCCAAGTCGGAACAAGCCAATCTGCGCGTCGTTGCTATCAAGATCGATCGCCTTGGCTTGTTTCATCACCGATTCGACGGCCCAACGGGCAGCCGCTTGCGCATTTTGCCTTGCAACAATCCCCCGAAATGAACCGCTTTGCACGTAGTATTTAGGCATCCCTGGTTTTGCTTTCCAACTCTGCGAGAACCCCAAGTGTGCGGTTGACCACCGCCCCTACTATGGAAAATCGACCGCCCCAGTGACACGGTTGGTCACTGCCGCAGCGGAATCCTGCAGGAAAGACAAATTTTCCACCGACTTGCGATTTCCTAGTTGATGCTCAAAACTGTCGTCCAAGGAGTCTGGGTTTGTGTTGTTTTCTTTGAAATCACCGACGAAAGCTTCCAGCTGGCTATGCAAGGAATCGAGAAGTTCGGTCAACTGGGCTAGGGTCAAAAGAGTTTCGGATTCTTGCTGCTTTCCGATAAACTCCAGCACTCCATAGTGCTCACCCTGTAGCATTAGGGGAAATTTTAGTACCCATCGCTCCGAGCTCTCGGGTAACTCCCGCTTGTTCCACTGCGCATGGAACCCTTCGTGTAGCCAGGGCATATTCAAATCCATCTGCACGCGGCTCAGGCTGTGTTTGTCTGCAAACTCCACGAGGCTCTGCCACATCAAATCCCAGTTGCGCGTTCCCTGAAGCTGGACGACTTGCTGGTGCACTTGCGATCTTGCTTGTTCGGCAGTCATAAACAGGGATGTCAGCGTTTGCTCGGCCCTCTTGTACAGAAGCTTGAACTCGGCAAAACCAAAAAGCTTCGATACCACGAGTGAACCGATCGCAAAAAACATCGTCGCCAGGGAGATCCAATCCGAACCAAGCATGACTCCAGCCACAGCACCACAGGCAGTCACCGAGGAAAACAAGGCGATCATTCCCACCAGCGCCCGATCTTGAAACCCCCGACGGATCAAATGGTGGTGCAAATGCCCTCGGTCCACTGTGAAAACACTTCGACCAGTCAGCTTCCTACGAACCACTGCCATCGCAGAATCAAACAAGGGAATTGCCATCAAGACCAGAGGAATGGTTATCGACATCGAGGAGTCTTTGGAAAACCAGGCTCTCATGGTCAGTACGCCCAGGAACAGGCCGATAAGCATGCTGCCGTTGTCCCCAAGAAAAACGCTTGCCGGTGGCAAATTGAAGAACAGAAAGCCCACCAATGCACCCGCCAAAGAGGCTGAAATGATCGCCTCCATGTGATTGCCAGTGAAAGAACTGATCACAGCAACCGCCGCAAACGCGATCGCTCCAACCGTCGAGCACATCCCATCGGCACCATCGATCAAATTCACCGAATTGATGCACAAAAGCAACCACGCTAGTGTCACAGGCCAAGCGATCAATCCCAGATCGATCGGAACGCCGAAGATCTGCACGGTATCGATCGAGAATCCAAACGAGATAATCCCCAAACAAATCACGACCTGAGCAACGAGTTTCTGCCGACCTAACAATCCATAACGATCGTCAATCAATCCCAACAGGGAGATCGCTACAGCACCTAATCCCAAGGAAACGGCCTGCGAGGACTGTTGAACCAGATGGATCGATTGGCCCGGGAAAATCAAAAAGGCCAGCAGGACACTAATCAACAAAGATGCCAGCAGGACGATTCCACCACACTTAGCCACCGGTTGCAAATGGAGTTTGCGCCGGCGATCTGGATAGTCGACCAACCCCAGTCGCAACGAGTAATGCCGCACAAAAGGAGTCAATGCAATCGACAATCCAATCCCCAGCAAGCCGGCGATCATCGGTAGCACTATCGGTGGGATTTCAGGTGGCACGATTGCCTGCGGTGTCTGGCTTGAGTTTTTAACGGATGGCTGTTTCTCGGCCTGAAAACTTCGTCATATCCTGGTCTAAGCCGAGGGTGTTGGCTAGTCGCAGCAAACAAATTTCTGGTTAAAATCCAGGCTCCGGTTCGGTCAGCTGTCCTCGAAATGATCGGTTTTTTATGTTTGATTTGCCTTTTAGGCTTGTCTTTGCCTGTGCCAGAGCACCCAAGACCCAGTGGTTTGTCCCTTTGCTAGTTTTGGCAACCCTGGGTTTGGCTTTTGTGGGTTTTCCCCCAAGCCAATCCCTAGCGGCCGACCCAGTCCTAGGAAAACTCAATGTCCATTGGCTAGAGGGTCGTGGGTTTTGGTACCTTAAGCCCACCGGGTCGGGTCGCAGCCAGTTTGTTTGGGTGGATCCCAGTAACCGGCAAGTTCATCGCGCAGGATCCCTCGAAGAGCTCGAGAAACTTGCCTCGGTTCCGTTGACCAAAGGGGCTCTCACGGGTCGAATCGTCCCGTCGGAAACCCTCGATGAAGCCAGGATCGAGATTGAAATCAAAAACCGAACCGATCAGTCGGTAGAGCTATTTTGGATTGATTTTCAAGGGTCCCCCAAATCCTACGGTCGGTTATCCCCAGGCGAGTCTCGAGGCCAATCGACCTTTGCAGGCCACACTTGGGCTGCTTCGATCGACGGCAAGAAACCGATATGGGTCGGGCAAACGGCATCCAAGGGACAGGTGCTTGAAATCCAAATCATGGAAATCGAATCGGATTCTCTTTTTCCCAGGCGCAACGGGCGTCGTGCAGCACCTAATCGCTCTGCTGAGGATTTCAAAAGCGGAGATGCTCCAGCGAACCCATGGCAAGTCGACCGCAGCGACCATCAGCTTCGTTTCCGAAACTCCAGTGGCCAGATCGTTTTGGATACCGAGGATTTAAGCCAGGCCAAAGGGAGTCCTTCGAGCCGCTACGACCAACCTATCTTTTGGTCTGCAGATCGACGGTTTGCATTCACGCTTCAAACCGAGCAAGGGGACCATCGGGAGGTTGTGATTGTCGAGTCGTCACCACGGGACCAATTGCAACCAAAAACAAAAACGATTCGGTACGACAAGCCTGGAGATAAGCTCGATCAACCGATCCCTCGGCTCTTTGATTTGCAGAATGCCAAGCTGGTCCCATTGGACCCTACGCTTTTTGCAAACCCATGGTCCATCGAACAGATCCGTTGGGATCAAGACCCATTGAGACTGACATTTCTTTACAACCAACGGGGACACCAGATCCTACGACTCATCGCGATCGATCCGTTGACAGGTTCCGTGTCATCGCTAATCGAAGAAGCCAGCCCGACTTATATCGATTACGCGGCAAAGTCCTACAAAGAATGGGTCCGCGATCATCGCGAGATCCTGTGGGGCAGCGAGCGCGATGGTTGGTACCACCTGTATCGATACTCTGCCAAGGACGGCGAACTGCTCAATCAAGTCACTTCGGGGCCGTGGGTCGTTCGCAGGATTGAAAAGGTCGATCCATCGGCAGGACAGATTTGGTTCTACGCTGGAGGCGTCGCGCCAGGCCAAGACCCTTATTATCGTCATCTATGTCGCGTCGACTTCGATGGCCAAAATTTCATTCGATTGACCCAGGGCGATGGTGACCATTCCGTTGAATTTTCGCCGGATGGGAAATGGTTGATCGACACTTATTCCAGGGTGGATATGCCTCCGGTCCACGAAGTGAGGTCGGCTCACAATGGCGAGTTGATCGTCGAACTCGAGCGAAGTAGCACCGAAGGACTGTGGACAGATTCCAGCCAGCCGATCCGCTTCAGCACCAAAGGTCGCGATGGGACGACCGACATCTATGGAATCTTGGTGCGACCTAAGAAAATAGAGCCCGGAAAGAAGTACCCCGTGATCGAAAATATTTACGCCGGACCACAAGATTCCTTTGTTCCCAAAGCGTATTCAGCGCTAAGCGAGTATCACGCGCTGGCAGATCAAGGATTTGTTGTCGTGAAAATCGATGGAATGGGAACTTCTAATCGCAGCAAAGCCTTTCACGATGTCAGCTATCGCAATCTAAGCGACGGAGGATTTCCAGATCGCATTCTATGGATGCAACAGGCCGCTAAAGAGTATCCAGAAATGGACCTTGAGCACGTGGGCATCTACGGCGGCTCTGCAGGTGGACAAAACGCATTGGCCGCTTTGCTATTTTTTGGTCATTTCTACGATGCAGCCGTCGCCGATTGCGGGTGCCATGATAACCGCATGGACAAAGTATGGTGGAATGAACTGTACATGGGATGGCCAATTGGACCTCACTATGAAACCAACTCGAATGTGGTTAACGCCCATAAGCTTAAAGGCCATTTGCAATTGGTTGTCGGCGAACTAGATACCAACGTCGATCCGGCTTCGACCATGCAAGTCGTCGATGCGCTGGTCCGGGCCGATAAGGACTTTGAATTGTTGCTGATCCCTGGGGGTGGGCATGGCATCGGATCCTCCCCTTATTGCAAACGTCGACGCGACGAATTTTTACGCAGACACCTGCAGGTTGCAAAGTGAAACCGAACTTTGCTTGTTGCTGGTTTAGATCGAACCTTCTGGTTTGTCCGATGTGTACACACTTGGAGCGTTCGTTGAGGTATCTGTGTTGGTCGATTCGCGTTGGACCCAAGGTGATTGGGTGTCCCGTCGCACCATCCGAAAATACCTGCTGATGGCATCTTTTGCCAACTGGCGACCGCCGGTGGCTCTGAGAAGCTCTCCCATCGACTCAACATGTTCGCCGAAATCCGCCTGCGAAGTCGTAGGAAGCGTTTTCGGTCGTCCGAAAATCGGAAATGCAGCGATCAAGGCCACCATGGCCACCATGACGGCGTGGATGGTGATGACGTTGAAGGGCCACACGGTTAGCATTTCGAAACCCTTGTTTTCCTCCTGAGATGTTCCTTCTTTTATCGGAGGCTCAGTGTCCATCGATACAAATCCAACGGTTCCACTGGAGAACTGATCGACGATCTTATTGGCTAAATTGCGATTCGCAGGATTGAGTAAGTTGATATTGGAAATGGCAGCACTGCTGGACAAAACGATGACACGGCTTGATGAGTTTCGGTAGGCAACGGAGCTAATCAGCGGCAAGCCATCTGCGCTAGCAAGCAGTGTGTTGGTTTCTCCCATGTCACTTCGCAGGACCCCCTTTGCGATGCGCAGTAGTTCTTCGTCGTCGGTGTTCCAGATATTCGCGTATCGAACCCCTAATGGCTTGAAAAGATTGGGCAAGATAAATTGACTTTTGCGAGGTGGTGCTGGAGTCGGCATCGGTGGTGCCGTGGCAATGGTGTTCCAATCGAGTTCCTTGGTAAGCAAACCAAGTTGGTTTAGGTCGAAGGGATGCAGCGAAGATCGCAGGGGAATCGAGCACTTGGTCAGGCTAGGATCGCCGGACCAGTCCCCCTGGAAATTCGTCACGTTGCGAAATGCTCCAGGTGTTTTTCGCCAGTAGAACCAAGGAGTGATCAGCAAGTCACGATGGGTGTCACGTTTATCATCCAATTGGTTCGCAGAATTGGCTGCTTGGATCTTCATGCGCGCACGTTCCTGCACACTTAGTCCATTGCTTAGGTCATCAGCAACCCTTTCCCAGTAATCGGCATGTGGTGAGTAATCCCTTCCGATGTAAACCAGCGTCTTTCCACCTTGCCTGAGCCACAAGTCCAATCGGTCCAGCACAGGTTTGGTGTGCTGGGGAAAGTAATCAGGTGTCCAAACGATCGTGCTGACTCTGTTCTCCATGGATGGTTGAAGCGAGACCATCGTCTCCGTCGAGAGCTTGCGGGCTTTGACGATCTCTCGAAACACGCTCAAGCCGCCGGGGCTTTGTTCCGCTAAGGCGGACTCGCTATACCCGTATTCCTGACGGACTTGGCCGGTGCATCCCACCAGAATGCAGACGCTGCAAGAGACTGCCCAAAGGAGAATTCGTTCAAGCCATGTCATGAGGTTGCTCCGACCAAGGGCCCTTTGGATGCCAATTCGCCATCGCGTCTTTGATGAAGTCCCTGAGCGTTTCGGATCGCCGATTCGAAGGCGGGTAAGTCCTCCCAGACGGTTTCGAATTGGGCTGGTTGGACCGGTTTTCCCCCGAAATAGGTTTCTTCAAAAAGCGATATGACGCGGCGCAATCGAGACTCAAGCAGTGGTTGTTGGCTCAGCTCCCGTAGGTATCGATAATTGGTTTTTCCTTTCGCAAGTGCGATACACTGGGCCGAGTCCAGTTCCACAAGCAAGTAGCTAAATAGGTAAATGATTGCCCGAGAATAATCGCCTTGAGCTCTCAACAATGCTGCTTGGGCTTTTAAGCCGACGAGTCCTTTCTCCAACTCGACGGGCAAATCGGAATACTTGGCCTGCTGCGCAGCGACATCCTCGAAACCATTTTGGTTGCGATTCCGACGCAGCAGTAGCATCATGACCTCTTGGTTTTTGATCAACCATGCCAAAGCAGCGATCAGTACGACAGATGCCACAATCCAGACCCCATATTGCAGCGCGACGATCGTAGCGCTCCAGAAATCGCTCCAGAAGGTAGAACTGCCGTTTGGAGCTGAAATTTGAGTCGGTGTGGATGTTGCGTTGCTGTTGCCAAACAACCAGGACCAAAAATCCGACGAGAATGGATTCTGGGTCCACTGATCATGATTCTGCAAGTTGTCACGCTCAAGAGGGGACCCGTTGTAGTGAACATCCTGGTTGGTGACATCGGACCAAGAGGAACTCGTACCGCGCCTGAGGATATCCTCATCGGATCGCTCTGGCTTAGGTAAAATCTGAGGGGCCGCTGCCCAAACGGCCGCAGGGAATCTACCAAATAAAATGAGAATCAAGAAAAGCAAGAGGGGCCGTTTACTTGGCATAACTTCTCTCCTTGGCTTCGCGGTAACGCCGAGCTTCGGCTTTGAGTTTCAATTCCAATTCCCAACCTTCCCCTCGTATTCGCATATTCATGTAGACTAAAAATCTCATGATTGTCGCCCAGAACGCTAAGATCCAAAGCGCCATTGGATACAAGATTAAGTCCATCCACCAACCCCATGACCATTGGCCAGTCAGAGAGCCGACCATAAACGTTGCACTAAGGTTTAAGATCAAGAGAAAAACCGACGCGACGATTCCCATAAAAAAAGCGATACCAAATAGTTCTCCACTGGCTGAATGCAACCGCGCAGAACGGGTCGGGTAGATCAGCGAAGTTTTCGCTTGGGCAGACTTCTCTGGCTTTAATTTACAGCGTTCCAACAGCAGGATTTCCGGCGCATAAGGTCGAAAGCTCCGGATTGCCACAATCAATAAACTGATCAGGAAGACCCAGAACATGCCGGCCGAGTCCACATACGCTTGGTTGATTCCTGAGAATTCCAGGAAAGCGATCAAGAAAATCAAAGGGACGATTCCTCGCACAAATCCCATGACCCATAGCACCGCCTGAGATTGCTTCTTGAGTGTTTCGATAACGGTACCGGGCGTGTTGGTGATACCAAACATCGTGTTGCCTAAGACGATTGTAACCCCGGCCATCGCAAGGGGGGCTTCGACGTACACAAGGATCCCCATGAGCCACAGCAGCAGAATATGTGTCCATCCTTGTGGGTCTGGAATTGCCCCTCCAAGGGTGCTTCGGGACCAGAGCAACAGAGTGTTGAGAATTGCAAAGGGAAGCACGCCAACCAATGCCGGTTTGATCAACTGCAACCCGTAGCGCCGCAAGACCGACAGCCCCAAGTCCAGTAGTTCGTCGAGATTTCTCTGAGTGATCGCTATCGCTGTTTTATCCAATTCCATATCTCAATACCCTTTGGAGCTTACCGATTGTGAATCTTCCGTGGGGTAACCTAGAACACAGAAATAGAACATCAGAAGGGTGGAACTGGCAACTGCCCAGAGGATTTTAACCCAGTACGGTAGCGCCGATGGTGATATAAAACCTTCGGTCAACGCAGCCAGGAAAAACAGCACGACTGAGACCATGACGATCGGTAAGGCCTTTTCGGCATTTTTCAGGAATGAGTCCATGCGGGTAAGTCCTCCGGTTGCGATCCAACCCACGCCTAGTCGAAGCCCTGCTGCAGCCGATAAGGCGATTGCGGTCAGCTCGAACACACCATGTGCGGTCACGAACTCGAAGAAGTTATTCCCCTGGCTGACCCCGGATCTTGCCATGTATCCGAAGGTGGCGCCAAGAAGCATAGCGTTGTAAGCCAGTTTGACCAAAGTCGGCAGGATCAACGGTCCGAGTGCAAAACACTCCAGTCCAATGCTGGTGTTGTGCCGGATGTATTTGGCTGCTTGCATCGCGTAGGTATTGAAATTTCCAGGCAAAGGAGCAGCGTACATCCGTTCGTAGGCGTTGATTTGTTCTGCGCCAAGGATGTTTTCTGCGAAATTCGGAAAGAGACTCTCTGCCCATCCTAGTATCGCAGCCACAGAAAACATTCCAAAAAAGATATAGAACGCAACCCGTACGCAAACATCGCTAAAGATGGCCCGTGGGGCCGTTTGGAACATAAAATGATGCCAACGAGATACCGGAAAGGTGTTCGAACTGTACAGCTTGCTGTGTGAACGCGCTACGAGTCGGTGAAGATACTCTACAGTTGCAGGTGCAAGTTTCAATTGCTCGGCCATCGCAAGATCCGTGCAAGCAGCACGGTACAAGGCAGCAAAGCGAATCGACTGCTCGGGATTCCACCGACTCACGGGCAATTCGCACAATTCATCCAGTGAAATCCAAGCTTTGCGACGCTGCTCAACCAATTCAGCGGTTCTCATACTTTCCCCTTTGGAACGTCTGTCTTGTCGAGCGACTTCCAGTTGGCATCGTATTCTCGTTTGTACAAAGCGCACAAGAACAAATCGGGGTCCGTCGAGGAAGGCACTCCGGCACTCTCGGTCAATGCACCTGCAAGAAGCGAAGCCAAATCACGCCGCTTGTTGAGGGTCAGGCCATTGCGGCGTTCCACATACATCGCAATGGTACGAATCATCGTCCTAGAGACTCGAAAGTTCGCATTGATTTGCGGAACCAACTGGTCGATCGCTGGATCGTTGAGTTTGAGTTTCGGTGGAGCCCAGGTTCGTTGGTCGATCACCACCATGGTTCCGGCCGCGAGATCTCCAAGTCGCTGCATTCGACGCGTCAGCAGCATGCATGCAATCGATACCCCCGCCGTGGGAATCCAGTAAACCGGGGGTGCTTCGGCACTGAACATTTGCAGCGAAGCAAAAGGTGCCAAATCTCCTAACCTGAGAAAATTCCTAATCGTCGCCTGGTAAGCACTGATGGGCCTCCCGTCGATCGAGATCACCCGTAGCCCACTTGCGTACTTGCCCGGCGTCTTGCCATTCCAGATGGTCTCGAAAAACAATCCATAGAACCAATCAAATAGAAAGTAGCCTACGATCAAGAGGATCGTTCCCAACGTGCCTGCAAGGGGAAGATAGTTGGGAATCCCCGCACACAGGACGAAGAAAAACAAACCGACCATTGCTCCTAAGCGAACCAGTAGATCCAGAAAGAATGCGGGAAAGCGTCGAAATGGACCCGCCAGCCGATACTCAAACTGGACGTTCTCCGGGGTCATCACCGTGGCTGTCAGGTCCAGTGGGGTTTGGGCACCCATAGCGTGTGTCGAGCGTTCCGGTAGTTGGTCCTGGGCGGCGATCCGCGATGAACATTCTGTTTGACATCGAATCATAACACAAAATCCCTGATTCTGGAAATTTGGATTCCTCAGTTACAATACTGAGGGAAGAGTCCAGGTAACCTGGTTTTTTGGTATACTCGGTGATCTGCAACAACCGATCGATGTTCGATATTCATCGAAGTGGCTTTGGATTTCTTTCCTCCCTGTTTATCCCCTGACTCGATTCCCCTACGAGGTGATCCTATGAGTTCCAATCCAAGAATCTTACGAGACAGTTTGCAACGCCGAGACTTTCTCGCTTCGGCCAGTGCGCTAGCTTTGACGGGGCTGGCAAGCGGTGTCAACCATCCGGGCAAGAATCTCCTGGCTGCTCCAGCAACCTCGACGCCTGAAACCTTGGTCAAGACCCTTTATGATTCGCTTTCCCAGACGCAGCGTCAGGCGGTTTGCTTCGATTGGGACCATACGACCAAAGACCGAGGACTGCTCAGAACCCGCGTGGCCAACAACTGGAACATCACCAAACCTACTTTGCTGAGCGACTTTTACAACGCTGACCAACGCGACTTGGTCAAAGCGATTTTCGAAGGCATGATCGACCCGTCCTGGCACGATCGTTTTTACAAGCAGTTCAAAGATGACATGGGAGGTTGGGGCAAAGGCCAAAGTCTTGCTATCTTCGGTGTACCCGGCTCGGACCGATTCGAATTCGTGCTTACTGGCCGACACTCGACCCTGCGATGCGACGGCAATACTCAAAAGCATGTAGCTTTTGGCGGCCCAATTTTTTATGGGCATGCAGCCAACTCCGATGACGAAGGTCCCGATCACCCAGGCAATGTTTTTTGGGAACAAGCTCTTGCTGCCAATGGCGTCTACCAAATGCTCGATGGAAAACAGCGCAAAGCCGCAGAGGTTGCAGAGTCACCCAGCGAGAGCGACGTGGGTTTCCGAACCAAAGGCGCGTTTCCTGGAATCCCGGTAAGCGAACTGTCTCGCGACCAAAGAGAAGCCTTGCAAAAGGTGCTCGCGAAATTGATCGAACCATTCCGAAAAGTCGATCGCCAAGAAGCCACCGCTTGTTTGGATGCCCAAGGTGGATTGGATAAACTCCATCTTGCCTTCTACACCGACGAGGACTCCGGAGGGGACAAAGTGTGGGACAACTGGCGTCTGGAAGGTCCAAGTTTCGTATGGCATTTCCGAGGTTATCCACACGTGCATGTGTGGGTCAACATCGCCGATGATCCTTCTGTAGCGTTGAACGCATAATCGATTTCGAATTCCTGCTTTCGAACTCTAGCCGCTGTGCGCGCATCGTTATTTTTCCCTTTCGCAATCGACTGAAGATTCCATGAACAAACAACCCGCCGTTGTAAACTTTTCCCAAGAGCCGATGTCTGTAGAACTCAGGGAAATCGATATTCCTGAAATCGGCCCTACCGACACGCTCATGGAAGTTGCAGCGGTTGGGGTTTGCGGAAGCGATCTGCATCAGTGGGCCGGACTTCATAGCTGGCCTGTAAACTACCCGGTCACACTGGGTCACGAATTTGCAGGACGCATCGTGAAAACCGGATCCGAAGTTACCGCGTTTCATGAAGGCGATCGAGTATGCAGTGAAACTGCAGCCATCATCGATCCTCATTCACCGATGACCAAAATCGGCAAGTACAACTTGGATCCAAGTCGCAAGGGGTTCGGATATGGGACTCATGGTGCGATGACCAGATACGTCAAAGTCCCCGAACGATGCTTGCACAAAGTTCCCGATAATTTGCCACTTCGCTATGCCGCGTTGACTGAGCCTTGCTGCGTCGCATTTAGCGCCGTTGTCGCCAACGCAAACATCCAGCCCGGGGATCGGATCGCCGTCCTTGGACCCGGACCGATCGGACTCCTTTGCGGCGCTCTTGCTCGACTTCGCGGCGCAGAAGTAGCCGTTGTGGGCCTACCTCAAGACCAAAGCCGACTCGATATCGCGAAAGGGCTTGGATGCATCCCCCTCTTTAGCGACCAACTAAAGAACTGGGCTACCCAACGCGACGGACTAGGCTGCGAAGGTGTCGTCGATGCTGCGGGAGTCTCTGCCACCCTCAAAACTGCGATCGACATCGTTCGACCTGCCGGTTGGATCAGCAAGGTGGGGTGGGGTAGGGACCCCTTGGGTTTTTCCATCGATCCACTGGTGCAAAAGAACGTCACACTGCAAGGCAGCTTCTCCCATACATGGGCCATCTGGGAACGAGTCCTATTGCTCCTAGCTAGCGGATCGCTCGACGTCTCGAAAATCGTCGGTGGGGCTTGGAGCCTTGAGCATTGGCATGATGCGTTTGAGACCATGCATTCCGGGAAAATTGCAAAAGCCGTCCTCGAAGTTCGCCCAGATCTTGCCGCTTAATCTCCAGGCAAGCCCTTGAGCGATCCCCCGGATCGTTTTTAACCTAGACCAACTCTGTAACACTCCAATTAGGTTTACCAATGAGCAAACGTAGGATCTTGATCCAACTTGATACCGATCCCCAAGCCAGCGTGTTCGATGCCGTGGTAGCGATCGATGCGGGGGCAGAACGCTTGCTACAATACTCGAATATCAAGCCTGATCAGGTGCGCGATTTGGTCCATGGTGCGATGTACACCCGCGGCCCTCAAGATTTAAAGAACACCGCCGTGTTCGTCGGTGGAAGCAACGTCGTTCACGGAGAACAAGTTTTCCGAAATGCAATCGATGCGATGTTCGATCCATTCAAAGTCTCCATCATGATCGATTGCAATGGATCCAATAGTACCGCTGCCGCTGCAGTGATCAGTGCATCCAAGCATGTGGCGCTCGAAGGTAGCACCGCATTGGTCCTCGGAGCCACAGGACCGGTGGGTTTGCGTGTTGCGAAAATCCTTGCGAACGAAAAAAGCACTGTCTATCTCTCCTCTCGCTCCTTAGAACGATCCCAAGAATGTGTCGACCAGTTGGTCGCCCAAGGCTTGCCGCCAGGACGACTGATTGCAATTTCAAGCGGCGATCAGACTTGGACCGACAAAGCCATTCGGGAATGCCAGATGGTGTTTGCTTGCGGAGCCGCTGGTATACGGCTGATGAGCGATGATCAACTTCGACAAGCAAAATCGCTGCAAGTGGCCGTCGACCTCAATGCTGTTCCACCCCTGGGAATCGATGGGATCGGACTTACCGATAAAGCAACCCAGCGCGAAGGTCGATTCGATTACGGCGCATTGGGTGTGGGAGGCTTGAAAATGAAAATTCACAAAGCGTCCGTTGCCAGTCTGTTCGAAAGCAACACAAAAGTGATCGATTGCCAAGAAATGATGACCATTGGTCGTGATATCCTGGCCAAAGAAGCCATCGCGTCTTAAACACTTCGGCTCGCCTATTTTTTCATCGCTTGAAGCTTCTCTAATGCTTGTTGCACTCCGTCTCGCTGCGTGATTAAATCGGCTAAGGCTTGACGCTCCTTATCGATGATCTCCGGAGGGGCTTTGCCCACGAACGCTTGGTTCGAAAGTCTACTTTCCTTGCCTGAAATCTGCTTGAGGATGTTTTCAAGCTGCTTTTCATTCCGAGCAATTTCCGCACCGATGTCCAGGAATTGACTCAGGTCCACATACACATCCATCCCTTCGATGGGAACGTGTGCGTGGATCTCCGGACCGCTGACGGCAGGTCCCCAAGCGACTCCCTGGGCACCTGCCATGCTATCGAGGAATGGACTCATGGGCTTGAGCAATTTCTCGAACTGCTCTTGGCAGCGTACCGAAAATTCAAGTCGTTGCTTGGGGGCAATGTTTTGCCTGGATCGAATTTCCCGAATCGCCCCAAGAAGTGCCACGAAATGTTTGAACTGAGCTTCGACGTCCTCGCGAATCAGATGGGATTGGGCTTTGGGCCAGGGAGCCTGAATCAGCCATTTGGTGGCAGTCTGAGGTACAAGCAAATCCCGATTCGTGGTGAACTTGCCAAGCTCCTGCCAAATCGCTTCGGTCACAAATGGCATCATGGGATGAAGCAACCTAAGCATTTGGTCCAAGCAGTGCGCCAGGATCCTTTGGACAAGCGGCTTGGCTTGCGGATCCTGCATGCGGGGTTTAGCCATCTCAACATAGTAGGAACAGAAATCGTCCCAAGCGAAATCGTAAGCCGCACGGGCCGCTTCGGCATATCCGTAACGTTGCAACTCGCGATCGACCAGCTGCGTCGTCGAAGTCAGTCGCGATAAGATCCACTGGTCCTCGAGCGGTAAATTCTCCCAATCGATGGGAGACTCGGTAAATCCATCGAGATTGAGCATCACAAACCGCGAAGCGTTCCAAAGTTTGTTCACAAAGTTGCGAGCGACTTCGAATCGTTCGCTGACCACGGGTGCACGTGGCAAGGCTTTGTCTTCGGTGCTTTCTGCCCATTGGGTTGAGAATGGCTTTTTGCATTTGTCGCATACGATCCGATGCTTGATTCTGTTCTCTTTGGTCTGATTGACCAATGCTTGGCAATGCGGACATTCGTATTGAACCGGCATGCGGACATCTTGGGTTTCCGTGGTTAACCACGTCAGCCCAAAACGGAGTGCGTCGGCCCCAAATTTGTCGATGACATCGAGGGGATCCACCCCGTTGCCCTTGCTCTTGGACATCGTTTCGCCAAACCCATCGAGGATCTTCGGATGGATGTACACCTCGCGAAAGGGAACTTCGCCGACGTTGTTGAGTCCCATCAAGACCATGCGAGCGACCCACAAAGTGATGATGTCTCTGGAGGTGATGAGCGCGTTGGTCGGATAGAAATAGTTGAGTTCGTCGGTCTTGTCGGGCCAACCCAAGGTTGAGTGAGGCCAAAGCGCTGAAGAGAACCAAGTATCGAGCACGTCCTCTTGGCGAATCAATCCAAGCGACTGGATCTTCAATTCCAGGCCGGGGTTGTCGTCTTGGATGCACACATGCAGGACCGATGGTTTTTCAATCGAGGCAGTCATCTGACCGGTGACTGCTTCGGGCATGGCTAGGATTTTTTCGCGAGCCGAATTTGCTTGCTCGGGCGTTTCATACTTTTTGGTCCAAATAGGGATCTGATGGCCCCACCAAAGTTGCCTTCCAACTGGCCAATCTCGCTTTTCGCTCAGCCAATCGATGTACCCTTGAGTGTAACGCTCTGGATAGATCTTCACCTTACCTGCCTGGACCGCATCGATGGCAGACTGAGCCAATCCGGCCATCGCCACAAACCATTGATCGGCAAGATAGGGTTCAATCGGTGTCTTGCTTCGATCGCTATGCTTGAGTTCGATCTGACGATCTTCTGTGCGCTCAAGCAATCCAAGTCCATCGATGGCCTTGACGATTTGCTGGCGTGCTTTGGACATCGTTAAACTTTGGAAGCGACCCCCATGGGCATTGATGGTTCCATCGTTGTTCATGATGTTGATCATAGGTAGCGAGCAACGCTGCGCTACCTCGTAGTCGTTGGGATCGTGCGCCGGGGTGATTTTTACGCACCCGGAACCTAAGTCGGGTTTGGCCCAAGTATCCACGACCAGTGGGATTTCACGGTCGACCAACGGCAATCGGATTTTGCGTCCATCGCGGGCCATGTTGGCCAATTGCTCGAGGGCAGGCAGCAAATCCTTTTGCCGTTGTCTGAGTTCCTCGAGCTGTTGGGTGATCGATTCTTTGTCCTTTGAAGCCGAGTCAGCGAGCTTTTGTTCGAGCGATTCGATGGCCTTGTTCAACGCCCCGGCAGGATCCGGGTGAACAGCCACAGCCGTATCACCGAGCATCGTCTCGGGCCGAGTGGTCGCAACGACGACAAAGCTAGGCTCCCCCGGTTTCGGATCGATGATCGGATATCGAAAATGCCAAAAGTTTCCTTCTACGGTCTCGGTCGTGACTTCATCGTCGCTGACGGCTGTTTGCAGATAAGTGTCCCAGTTGACCAAACGTTTACCACGGTAGATCAGGCCTTTGGAAAACAGGTCGAAAAAGGTGGTGCGAACGGCTCGAGCGCACATCGGATCGAGCGTAAAGCGAGTGCGACGCCAATCGCAAGAACAACCAAGCCGTTTGAGTTGACTCAGGATGCGAGCTTCGTACTGGTCCTTCCACTGCCAGATCCGTGAAACCAGTTGCTCGCGACCCAGATCGTGGCGGGTTTTGTTTTCGAGCTCCCTGAGCCGCTTTTCGACGACGGCTTGGGTGGCGATCCCGGCGTGATCCGTCCCGGGCATCCATAATGCCACGTGGCCCATCATGCGGTGCATGCGGATTTGAATGTCTTGAAGGGTGTTGTTCAAAGCGTGCCCTAAGTGCAGGGCTCCCGTCACGTTCGGTGGTGGGATGACGATCGTATAAGGAGGCTTGGAAGGGTCTGCGTCGGCATCGAAGCAACCATCTTGGATCCACTGCGAGTAGATGCGGTCCGAGGACTCGACAAAATCAAAACGATTTGGAATTTCAATGGGTGGGTTGCTCATGAGCCTTTAAGGTGTTCTGGACAGCGTATCTGAAAACGCCCAATTTTCAAAGAAACCTCGATCAACGCAAGGCCGACCTTCACCAGGAAGTCCGAAAGCTGGTGCCAGAAACGAGAATTTCAGCAGGAATCCACGTTGTAGGCACCTTGGATTCGATCTTGATACGCGTTGGGTGACTTTGCTATCTATGACGCGTCGAGAGTTTCTAGGTTCGCTAGGAGGGTAGCTCAATGCGCGGATTTGCTTGCTGGATTATGGTTTTGTACACACTTGGGATGGGGCTTGCAAAGGCTCAGGATCCCGAAATCATCGTGACGAAACTTGGGACCAAGCTTCGAAAGGTAGAACCAAAATCGCTCAAGGAGACTGCTGCGACCCAGAGTGGTCCAGAGTTCTTGCTGAGGTATCGGTTTGAACCGGATCTGATTCTCCGAAGCGAGGTCACTCACTTGTCCAAAAACAGCACGCGAATCAACTCTGTCTTGCAAGATGCATCCAGTCGGACGATCACCGATAAAGCTTGGCGGGTGTTGGAAGCCGACAATGCATCCACTACCTTTGAATATGTTGTCGAAGCGGTCGATTTGAGTCAGCAATTCGGTTCCAGCGAAGAGATTCGATACAACACCAAAGAGCCCAGCGAACAGGTTCCAGTTCAGTTTGCCGGGGCCGTCGAAGCGGTTGGAAAGATCGTATCCACGATTCGAATCGATGCTCGCGGAATGGTCGTTGCACGAAGCGACTCGAAAGACCCACCTCACATGGGTATGGGGGATATCACAATGCCCTTGCCCGAAAAGCCCGTGGCCGTCGGTGCGACTTGGGAAATCCCGAGGGAACTGCGGATCGATCGCAAAGATGGGACTTCGCGAATGATCAAGTTTCGAGAACTTTTCAAGCTCGACAAGGTCAGCGCAGGTGTGGCTACGATTTCAGTGCGGAGCGAACCTCTCTCACCGGTCAATGATCCGACCGAGGAGGCTCAGGTTATGCAGCAGCTTAGTAACGGAACAATTCAGTTCGACGTCGATGCAGGACGCATGATTTCCAAAGAGCTTGCTTGGGATCACCAAGTTGTCTCTTTTTCGGGTCCAGGGAGTCTACTGGAGTATTCGTCGCGTCTGGAAGATCGCGTGGTTTCGGCCAGAGTCGAAGCCAGAACCGCGAGCTCTCAAAACGATAAAGTGAACGATAGCTCGAAGAAATAAATTGGTAAAATTAAATGCCGTTTGTGGCCTGTGGAGTGTTTTGAAGTCCGAGTTCGGCTTTGAGCTTTTCAATTCGCGATCGCTTCCTGCTTCCTAAGATACCGATCCAGGCTCCGAGAATCCCTCCAACTGCCCCGCCGATGGACCCAAGGATACCGACAAGCTGATCGTTTCTTGGTTGCCAAACCATCAATCCGTACAGCAAGCCTAGGGTCGCAGGCATCATGACAAGCAGTAGCCAAAACAAGTTTAACGTGGTCCAATCTCGACGTTCTTTGTAAGCTTGCGCGAGCTGTTCGCATCCCTGCGGAAGCAACGGTTCGGCTTCCGTCAAACTAGCTCCAATGATTTTCTTGGGCGCGATTGCCAGCATCACTCCGAAAATGAATGCATAAGAAACCAGTAGATTGATCCACCTATAAAACAGCATCTGACCGGTAGCACCTACGCTGCTTGTATCTGTAACATTTTCGATATTCACAAAGGGGTACAATCCTCTTGCACCGATCGCAAGAAGGCTGATCAAGTAAATTGAAATGGCGATCGTCCAATACCAAGGCTTGATCGGGCTGATTCGATGCCGATTGACCAGCGAAGCAGTCCTGGTCGTGTTTCCGGTGTTTGCCGAAGTGGAGTTTGTTGCATCGATCGAATTGTTTGATGCGATGGCTGGTGCAGCAAACTTGATCCAAAGTGGTGAAAAGAGGAATCCGGTTAGGAATGCGCCGCTGATCTTGCGATTTAGCATGGGGCCGTAGAAAAACAAAACGGCCCAAAACAAAAGGGACAAGACCGTTGCTATGATCAATTGCTTAAGCAGAATTTGGTACCGTAGACGATGGTCCTGCTCGGTTGGGTTCGGACGCAAGCATACAACCGTAATTAGAGGTGCGAGAATCATGGCAGGTGCAAATCCCACCATCAACAGCTGCTCGATCAGGTTTGTCCATTGAGGCATGTTGGTTAATTCCTATGGGTTTTTCCAAATGATTTCTGTTTGCTTTTTGAAGATCGCTTGGATGACCTCCAGCGATATTCCGGCGATCTTGGCGTCGGCAAGAGCTCCGGCCATCGAAGATTCAAGTCGTTGTTGAGATAGACTTTTAGGACCTCGGCCTTTCTCAACCGACGATATTACGACCGTTCCTCGCCCCCGAGCACTGGTGAGCAAACCAGCATCGGTTAGCTCCCGATAGGCTCTGGCAACCGTATTAAGGTTGATCCCAAGGTCGGCCGCAAGCTGCCTGACCGAAGGGAGTTCATCGCCCACGGCAAGCTTGCCCTGGGCGATTAGTCCACGCAACTCCGAGACGAGCTGATCGTGAAGCGGAACAGGGCTATCGAGCAAAATGGTGATCATGGTGTATTAATGTATCATGCTTTGATACTTTGTCAAGTCCGGATCGGACGGATCGGACAGATCGGACAGATCGGACAGATCGGACGGATCGGACGGATCGGACAGATCGGACAGATCGGACAGATCGGACAGATCGGACAGATCGGACAGATCGGACGGATCGGACGGATCGGACGGATCGGACGGATCGGACGGAT